>Ga0163110_10000516_pt1 | contig 18395 bp, 11 predicted proteins | sample CRUFie1St17metaG_FD_108703 | JGI IMG/M metagenome (GOLD analysis project Ga0163110, IMG submission 108703) | Marine microbial communities from the Costa Rica Dome - CRUD Field 142mm St17 metaG | ecosystem: Environmental > Aquatic > Marine > Oceanic > Photic zone | place: Costa Rica: the Eastern...
CATCAGATCTGCTTCTTTACCGCTCGCACTGAAGATCACAGGGAAGTGACTGAGGCTTGGCTAAAGGAAAATGGCTTCATGTATCATTCACTCTTAATGGGTAAACCACGAGGTGGTAATTATCATTGGATAGACAACCATGTAGTCAGGGCGACGAGGTACACATCCAAGTTTACTGAACTTATCAAGAAGAATGCTGAAATCGAAGTGTTCGACGATTAAATCCACAACATCAGTATGCCTTGTAACGCTCAAGGTCTCAACTGACTAATCTTTGTCGGGCTTATCTATATCCTCCGCCTCACCTAGTTTAATCAACTCATCACGCCTTGTTTCAGGAATTTGCATTAGGTCTCCTAACTGTGCGGGTGTGAGATTCTTCATAGTAAGTTCTCCAGAATTAACCATCTGTAAAGTAACAACATATCTAAATTCATTCATGCCCATATCTGGAACATTATCGCCAGGTTGGAGTAAATCCTTGCGATAGTTTTCCAATAGCCTCTCTCTGTATTCTACGGTCTGTGTAGGTCCAACTTCGATTAAAAACTCGAATTTTTCAGTGACCTTTCCACCGTGCTCGTCTGTATACTCTACTTCCAACTTATACTTGCCAGGAAGAAGTTCAGCATTCAAAATCTGATCGTTGGGGAAGCTAATTCCAACCTCATTGTGTCCTATAATTACACGATCCCAATGTTGGTTACCACCCCAAAGCACATCTGATTCTTGTCCTGAAATCCCTGCTGAACCTGTTGACGAGGTTCCACCAGAATGGATAAGCTTGGTGATTAGCCTGTTTGTAACTCGAGCACCTTCTCCCCAGACGACATCGCCCTGCTCGTTTACAAGGCGAGCTTTGAAACTGTCAAGATTAGGGGCAGCCCAATCAGGATCAGTGAATTTAATTTCAAAGTCAAACGTCTCTCCATATGTCAGTTTTCCATCGTGGAGATTTTCTGAAAATGTAAGTTCTGAAGTTGGATCTTGGAATGGCAGAATAAATGAATTGCTCGTAGCATAAGAAGTTGACATTTCGTTCATGGCCTTTATTCTAAATTTGGCTTCATTACCTCCAGGTAACTTTCCAAACTTCATCGTTACTGAGGTGCTTTCAGTTGGTATATCTACAGGTAACCAAATATCATCTCCCCAGGAGTACTCAAGTTGATACATTACATTTTGTCTGTTAGTAGTTTTTCCAATTGACCATGAAATTGTAACATCTTGGTCTCGTGATTCAAATCTATTAGGGAGTTCATCTACCGAGATTACAAGTTCTTCAGAATTGTTGTAGAACGCATCGATTAAGGTTTCTCTACCTGTTTCACTGATGTGTATTAGATGGATTTCGTCAACGGGATCTGTCTCGCTTAATACTAAAAGCATAGATTGATTATCACCTTCTAAACCGTCATGCTGTGAGTGCACATGGTGTGGTTGTTTTACAATCTTAACAGACTCTATTAATCGACTATCTGGTGAGAAGGTTCTAAGCTCATACCTTTCTCCAGAATTTCTATCATCACTCTGGGCAGGTTTCAAAGCCGAATTTTCTAAGGTGTAAGTATAGTGTATCTCTCCAGAAGCATCATCTCCAACAGATAGGGATACTATCCTAGACGTTTCCTCAATAGCTCTTCCAGTTGGATTACCTACTTCCCAATCAGAAAACAAATCGTACATGTGGTCCCATCTATAAATTGAAATCCATTTTGTGAAAAATGGGTTAAGGTCGACGCTTGTACAATATCCTTGCAATTCCCTTATGTCTGGATCGATAAGAGAACTGTTATTTGTTTCAGTATTTTCAAAAAACGATGTCCATCCTAGATCCTCGATTGTTCTATCAGAACCATGTAGTGCGAACCAATCAGGGTCGTCATTACCTGCATCACATTCAGGACCAATATGGCCACCCCAATTTTCAGTACCACCTTTGGGTCCCAAATTGTGATTAACCTCATGAGAAGGTGTAAGTTTCCGTATGCATTCATCCGCGGTTTTTGAAATTGTCACAAAACTACTGACAGCAAGGTCGCTTCCTGATCCCCATTCAGGTGTACTTGAGCCGCAAAGGGATTTCCCGCTGTTTTCAGAAATTAGTGTCTCGGTCGATGGGTGAAGCAGAACAAATTGGTCAGGAAAAGGAATTGCCCCACCAGTTATTATAGACAAAATCATGATCGAATTCAGAAGTTCAGCACCCTGCACTTTGAAGTCTCCCGCATCATAACCAGATGCATGTGGGAGCCATGCAGTATCAATTTCTAGTAAATTTATATCGCTTGGGAAAATAGAATTCATCGATGAAAATACAGCATCTATTTCATCTGATGATGAAATTGAACCATCAACTGTTAATGGTATATAGTGAATATTCAAATCGTGAGTAACATTGAACCATGCAACATGGAACATATTGTCATTGTTCGAGTTTGTGTCTAAATAGGCAATTTCTCCGTCAGGTGATATATGTTCAATCTTCGCAAATAATCCGATGGGTAATGGGCCCTCAAGTCCCGGATGAGTAACCCAATCTGCAGGTAATTGGAAGTTAGCACTATCAAGGTAATTTTCACGCTGTGGATTTTGAACTGCTGTGTGAATTTTCTCGATTGATTTCGTACAAAATACCAGAATGCAATACATTAGGGTGACTTTGACATCAACACTTCTGAAAAACCCACTGTCGATGTAAACTCTTACCAAGGTATCTTTGCCCTCTACTAGTCTTACATCATTATTTTCTGTTTGAATCGCTTGTGTAACTTCTATTCCTTCAATGGATACATCGGTTAATGGATAGATTAGAGGAAAGATCCATTCAAAATTAAAAGATTCTTCGTAAAACCATTCCTCTCCATCAACTTTTATTTCGAGCCTCATATCAACCTGCGTGGAATTTACAAACAAATCCGCTGCAGTTGCTTCTGTAACTAGTTCATTGCTACTAAATGTGTAAGTGGTAGCAATAGAATTTTTAGGTTGTACTGGAATCGTATAGCCGATGGGTGGAATAATAGTTTTATCTAGTTCAGAAGTTAAAAAACCACAATCCGTTTTTTCACAATCCGTTGAGATATAACTCAATGCTGGGTTTCCCTCAACCTGGCTAACGAATGCCCTGTCGTTCAATTGTACAACAATATTGGCAGGCGACACGTCAAAATCAACAGATGTTAACGCCAAAGACATTGAATGGCCAACGGATTTAACCATCAATTTTGCAGATTTTGCATTTCCTTTATCATCACTAAATTCGATGTCTTGTTCATATGAATCACTCCATTCACCAGCCAATGTCATCAATTGGTGGCCTATGTAACCGTCAACTACTGGTGACCACAACCCCATTGCTTCTTTGGGAGTAGCTGGAGCAGTTGCATTTACACCGCTTTCTCCATCACTGGAGCCGTCTAAACAGCCAGGTACGAGGGTGGTTGATAGGACCATTATCAGAGAAATGAAAATGGGTTTGCTTAGGCACAGAGATTTATCCATGTTTGCTACTTTAACATACATTAAATTATCATTTTGGTTGACTAAATTCAGCCTTGAATCTTGATTTTTGGTATTCTGTATACCCATCAATAAGTATCATGTGAGGCACGGTTAGGGCTGCTAAACCAATGAAAATCACTTGCAATAGTGCAGGCTCTATTCCGATATTATTAGATTGCTGAGCGAGTAAAATCAGGCCAACAGCCCAACACATTGCTGAAAACAGAACTGTGAATCTCGTAATCTGTAACTTGGAAATAGTGTCTGTTAACATCGCTCTCATGGTTGCGAAGTGCCTCATCGAGTGAATCAGACAAAAGTAAATCGAAAATCCTACAAGTGGGGGTAGGATTCCGAAAATCAAGGTTAATCCAGCGATTTCTCCAAAGAATTTCCCTCTCTCCTGCCCTTTTTTTGTGACCATAGTCATGCCACAGCATACAATTGTAACGGCTAATGCAGCATCTAAGAAGAGCCAGACTAGTTCGGTATCTACACCGACTAACGCTTGAAAAATTGAATCCGTATCTGTGGTATGGAACTGACTAATTCCTGCGATTACAAGTCCACCACGTGCTAAACTCTCAATCGAAGTGAACTGCTTGTCTGCGCTGCTGACGTCTCCTTTACCGAAGTGAAACATGCTAATTGCTAAGAATATGATGAAACTTATTGCTGGTGCTATGAACCAGAAACCGACGACTAGAGCAGCCATCGCAACGTATCCCAAGAGGAATAAAGCAGCCTTCTTCTTGCTCTCCATCCAGCCAAAGTGTGCAGCAAGTGCACCGTCCAATGCTCCGTGAGGAAGTCCGATGAAAACTACTGCTCCTAGCGCAATTAGGTTCAGAGTATCGATACCTGCTAGAGCATCTAAAAGGCTCATGACATCACCTTTTGTGGTCTACTGAAGATGAACTTTGATGCTCCACGGATGAATGGTAATTTGGGCATAGCCATGATTACTTTCATCCTCAGTCCCCATGTTGCTTTCCCGCTCATGAATGAAATGAATTCGTCTCCAGTGAGTCTTTCAGCCATGCGTGCGAATAGGATTGGACCTTGATTTGGCCAGTGTCTTAACACAGTCAGAAGCACGCCATCCATCCAAACATCAACCGCTTTGTGTGGACGGTTGAATCTCAGGCTCTTACCTTTCTTTGTCCTCTTTATCGCCCTGTGAATTTGCTGATGCATGAATACAAACGCGTATCCACTTGCAGGTCTGATTGCTCCTGAATTCGCTCCTAGACCTGGAATTTTTGGATCGTGTGGGGACAATTTACCCATTGGAATTACTCCCTTTTCTTGATGAGCAATTTTCTTTATACAAGCTCCATAATGGCTTGATAGGTATTGATTTATAGAATCGATATAGAACTCTTCCTCGAGGACTTTAGTGCTAAAAAGAGTGGATTCAACAAGGGCCTTTGTTGGCGAAAATGGAAGGAGATAGATGAAGTGCATACCGTGAGATTGGTCAACTCTGAAATCCATCAAAATTGCAGTTGAATCATCGAATATTGGTCTATCAACTTCGATTTCTTGACCCAAGAAATGTTGTAGCATTGCGTTTCTACTTGCTCTTGGTGGGCGAGAATCAAACGTTAACTCAGGGCGAATTTGCTCTGCTTCCTTTTCGCTGATGATTTTGACATTATTCATGTCGGCCTTAACCAGACATGATTCTAGGAACTTATTTTTGTGCATGGCATGGTAAGCATACCTTTTGGAGGACATTTTGTATTCACCCGTTTCGGTAATTATCGACCAACTAGACCAAGATGCTCTAGCAACGCTCTCTGCGAATTTTAGACCCGGGGTATTCCAGAAACCGAGCATGTGATCCTTCGGAGCAGGCGCATTATCAGGTTTGAGCAGTGTAAGGTTGTGGCTCTCCAGTTCATCGGCTCTTGAGGCTAACATCATTGCAGAACAACCATCGCCAATGATGTGGGTTTCTATGGTCATCCCCATGTTCCTCCTTGATTCATGTAAGAAGTAAGGAATAGGTGCAGATTCTCATTGTGATTTCCTCTTGGGTGAGGGAATCTTCTGAACATTCCAAATGATGCTCTAATTGTGCAGAAGACCTTGCTAGGCTTCGATGTAACTTGTTTCGGCCCCCACCACATGTGTTTTGAGCGCAATAATTGGATTCCAATTTGGCGGTAAACCTTGGCTGCAACACCAATCGCAAAGTGCGCTCTAGCGGGTAGGTAGGAGAGGCCCGTACGACCACTCGCATAGTAATCCTCAGCTAAGGCCAAAAGTCTGCGAACTGCGGATGAAATGATTGCTGCATTTTCTCCGCCTGGATCTTCTGCAGCCTGTAGAATTTCTTCTGGAGTCATGTCGTTGACCCAACTTCCTGGAAGGTATCTTCGTCCCATCCTTGCGTCTACTACTACATCTCTAGCGATATTGGTTAGTTGCATTCCAATCCCCAAATCAACAGCATGAGGTTTTGCTCTTGGATTGTTGGTGTTTAGTACACAGCACATCAGCAGGCCGACGGTTCCAGCAACCTTGTAAGCATATTGAATCAACTCAGCCTCGTCCTTGATTAGCACCTCGGGCTCTTGATCATCCAGCAGGCCTTCAACAAGTGCTCCGATTACCTCTGTTGGTAGTTGATACTCTTCGACCATGCTAGAAAATTGATTCAAGAATGGGTGGTTTTCCCACCCCCCTGAATTGAGTGTATTCTGAATATTTTCTAGGTGCTCATGGCCATTTGGAATATCTCCATCTGCCATGTCATCTAATACTCTGCAGAAAGAATACAGGCGTGCTGCGTCGTATCCCATCTTCTTGCCAAGGAATCGTTTTGCCCAATGAAAACTCTCTCCACTGGTAGCCAGAACCAATTCCGGGTCACTGACTTTTAGCGAATTCGACATGGTTCTCACTTATGGCATAGTGAATATTCTGAGGTTATAAGGCGTTGTTTCATTGCCGTTATTTATCCTAGGAAAAAGCGAACATTATCAAATGATAACAACAAGCGAAACTTATGCCAGAATCAAAACCACTTCCAAAAAAGGCCGCAGTTATTGGAAGTGGTTTCGGTGGACTCGGAGCCGCCATACGCCTTCAAAGTGCAGGCATTCAAACCGTGCTGTATGAGGCTCGAGATTTACCTGGTGGCAGGGCCTATGTTTACCACGATGATGGTTTCACTTTCGATGCAGGACCTACTGTTATTACTGCACCACATACTCTAACAGATTTGTTTGAATTGTCTGGTAAGAAGCTGGAAGACTACATCGAATTGATGGAAGTTCAACCAATGTATAGACTAATTTGGAGCGATGGAGACCGCTTTGACTATGTCAGAGACGAAGAGACAATGGTCAAACAAATCGCAGAGCGCAGCAAGTCCGATGCAGAGGGTTATCAGAAATTCTTCGATTATGCAAAGAAAGTCTTCGCCAAGGGTTACACTGAGTTGGCTGACCGCCCATTTGGAAGATTTTCAGATATGGTAGCGGTCTCACCTTCACTAATCAAACTGCGAGCAGACCGTTCTGTATACAAGACTGTGGCAAAATATGTCAAAGACGATCACTTGAGACAAGCACTGAGTTTTCATTCGCTACTCGTTGGAGGAAATCCATTCCAAACCTCTTCGATTTACACACTGATTCACTATCTCGAAAGAGAGTGGGGTGTGCATTTTCCAAAAGGTGGAACCCACGCATTAGTTCGTACTCTGGTCAAGTTGTTTGAGGAATTAGGGGGAGAACTAAGACTTTCAACTCCGGTAAAATCTGCTGAATTAGTAAAGGATGGTAATGAGAATAAGCATCGAATTACCGATGGAAACGGCGGTGTCGAAGAATTTGATTTGGTGGTATCAAATGCAGATGTGCATCACACTTACAAAAAGTTGTACTCATCATCAAAGGTCGCCAAAAAAAGAGCAAAGAAACTCGAAAAAATGGATTGGTCAATGTCCCTATTCGTTCTTTATTTCGGTACCGATATTGCCTACGATGATGTCGCACATCACACAATTCTATTTGGTCCAAGATACAAAGGATTGTTAGATGAAATTTTCAAGGGTAACAGCCTTCCTGATGACTTCAGTTTGTACCTCCATGTTCCTACAGTGACCGACAAGAGCCTTGCCCCAGAAGGCTGCAGTGCTGCATACGTCCTCGCTCCCGTTCCTCATTTAGGAAGAGCTGATGTAGACTGGGATGAAATCGCAGAGGAATATGGAGACAGAATCATTGAGGCGCTTGAGGTAGAGATGCCTGATTTGAGAAATCACATTGTCACAAGACGCCACATTACTCCAAAAACCTTCGAATCCGAACTTGCTGCATTCAAAGGTTCAGCATTCTCAGTTGCACCTAAGTTGACTCAAAGTGCATACTTCCGTCCATCCAACGAAGATTCTGGAATACCGGGTCTCTACCTAGTGGGTGCAGGCACACACCCGGGTGCGGGATTGCCAGGAGTTCTCAATTCTGCCAAAGCAACTGTGGATTTGATACTTTCAAATTATCAATAATTAGGGCTCAGTAGTAGGGTCCCAACCGGAAACATAGTCACATTCAAGCGCTCTGATCGCTTCCATTTCTGAGGAGATGTCAACTTGCAATGAAGCCAAATTCTCAACGATTCTTTCGGGTTTGCTCGACTTTGGAATCGTGATACATCCGCTATCATAACAGAACTTAATCGCAACTTGTGCTGGTGTGCAGCCTAACTTTTCGGCGATAGCAACGAGTTCCGGATCGTCCACCTTATGTCCTCTTGCAAGTGGAGAATATGCCATTACTTTGGCACCAGCATCTTCTGTAGCCTTGAACAAATGTGGCCTCTGTAGCCACGGATTGAACTCAACTTGGTTAACGCTTGGCATGTAGGTTGCATATTCCCTCATCGCCTCGAGATGAGCAGGCCCGTAGTTTGAGACTCCGATTGATTTTACCCAACCTTGCTCTAGACAATACTCCATACCTTTCCAAACTGGGGCTCTGTGTTCGGGATTTTCAGGTGGTGCGTGTACAAGGTATAGATCGATGTAATCAGAATCAAGTAATTCTAGGGATTTTTTACAGTGCTCAATGACTTCTTCGTATCCAGTGGCATGCCCTCTTCGTAACTTTGTAGTGATGAATATAGAATCCCTATCCATTCCAGATTCTTTAATCGCCTCTCCAACCTCATGTTCGTTATTGTAGGCTCTAGCTGTATCGATGTGAGTATAACCAGCCTCAAGTGCAGTTAGGACCGAGTTTTTGCATTCTCCTTCCTCTGACATTAGGAATACTCCTAGGCCAAATTGAGGGATTTCGTGTTCGAATTGTTCACCGTTGGATGTGCTATGGCTGATTCGCATGGTGATGCTAGCAGGCACTTATTGAAAAAGAAGTCTTCTTCATTCTTCTTCGGTCGACCATGTCTTTCTGAGTACTTTGCCAGCCCTGTTACCTGCTTTCATCATCTCAATGTCATGGTCAAAATTCAAAATTCATGAATCTAATCTTCACCTTCATCATCCTTCTTTTTGAGATTTGCACCGATTACCACTCCAAGAATCACAGTTCCCAGCAAATACACTAAATTATGTCCTTCAAAAATAGAGTTTTGTGAACCCATACTTTCGTCTTTATTATCAGAAGAAGGGGTCTGTTTGTCCTCTTCGTCATCATTTTCGTACAGGCTAACAGATGCACAACCAGTGCTGTTTATTTCACGCCCATCATCTGTGTTAGGACATAAATCAAAGCGGTCAGGAATACCGTCTCCATCCGAATCTGGAATCAGATTTCCACTACTCAGGTAAGATTTGATCTCCGATAATTCATCATATCCGTCTTGATACTCTGCAGTGTAAACGTAATCGCAGTGATTAATGTGCCAAACGCCACCATTACTTTCACAGTATTCTTTACCATTTTCTTGATTTTCATAACATGGCTCTCCCAAATCATACGCTCCATTGCCATTACAATCAGAATACTCACGGCATCCCATTCCTTCTCCTGGTGGCGCATTTGGATAATCGCCGTTTGGATCGCAAGTCATTGTATTACCGTTATCTTGTGTATCTTCTCCACAAACGTGTGAATCACTGGTCGCTTCCACGAGCATACACTCAGTCATTACAACTTCAGGAGTAATACCCTCCTTTACATGTAACATAATGGGTATTTTTTGCACAATGTTGTCACAATTAACTTCCAGTAAAATCTTGTTTATACCATTCTCTGAGTTTTCTGGTACTTGAATTGTAAAGACAGTATTTGCTGCCCCTTCTTCTGAGATTATTTGTTTTTGATTTGCTAGTTTCCAATACGAATTGCTGATAAAGAATGCACAACCTGATGCTGGTATTTGCCGCGATTCAATCTCTACCATTACATGATCGCCAGGTATAGCCTGCTCACTTGAAATCCAACTTAGCCAATGTACAGGTCCAGCAATCTCAATTTTATTGCTAATCGTTTCACGAATATTCATTCCATCATTTGCAACAACTTTAACCATGAAATCTTCTGTTATCATTGATTTTGTTGTAGAAATCTCCACGCATGGTGAACTTTGGCCTTTGGAATCCAATGCCCAATTCTTGCCTGCGTTTAGAGAGATGTAAATGTCATAAGTAATGCCGTCGGCCCCAATAGGGCCAAGGTAAGCATCATCTTCTGTGCAATCAATCATGTCTTTGGAACCAATTGTGCTATCTTCAATTTGAATGGTTATTTTTTCACCATGAACTACTTTTGATTGAAGCATCGGTAGTGAAAGAGATTCATTGTCGGCTACCAAACTACCTGAATCTAAAGTTACTCCATTTCTCAATATTTTCCAAGTTGCCATGTTTTCAGTTTTCTCAACTAGTGTGCTATGCATCATGGCCCCTTGCCCCAAATCGAGTGAATTCAGGTTGGTATTTTCTACTTCGTTACCATCAGAATCAAGCAAAACCAAATTCAAATCTCCTTTATTCGCCTCTTCAACTAAAGACATACCTGTCTGTCTTAATTTGACATCTGTTGTAAAGAAACTGTCGTCTCCTTCATAACGCATTTCGTATGAATTGAACGAAATGAAATTATCTGCTGAAGCATTACTTCGTCCCATCGCCCAATCAGCTAAATCGGCGCTTGTTTCAGCCACGCCCCTGTAAATGCTCTTCATTCCATCCCAAATCCACAAAAGTGAATCTATAACCCAATCTACAATTTCTACAACTATTCCACCCACGCCTATGACAACAGCTACAATTATTCCGACTACTATGCCTAAAATCCACTCATACCATGTTAGTGAACCTAATTCGATTTCACCCCATTTGTCGAGGAAATCCTGTCCTTCATCCATAGAATAAAGGTCTTGTATAGCATCATAATCTACATTTTGAATCCAATTTTGATCGAATTCAAAGTCCTCTTCAGTTACAGGTGCGGAATATGAATCTGAAGAATAACGCATGTATGATTCTCCATCCCACCACCTCTCTGTATCATTAACATTCAAAATACTGTTATCTTTGCCACCATCGTAATGATATGAATCCCAACCATCAATCATCTCAATAGAATGTGGAGTCCATCCATAAGCTCTTCCTCCTGGCCTGTAAAGAGATTCGAGTCCACAATCATTGAGCGTTGTTTTGAAATAATCAGCATTATCATGACCGACCAACATAGTATGTCCTAATTCGTGTATTATTGTATCTGCAGTATGATCAACATCATGATAAAGTCTAGAAAATTCATTATGACTTAGGTCCAATTCACTAAATCCTTCTTCTGTGAAGTAGTGACTTGACTTTGTGACTATGGCTGTTGAACTACATGGTGCAATACCGGTGAATGCCATAGCCCCAAACATCCTATCCCATTTGCGAATACGATCATCATAATCCCCCTCCGTCCGACTAGATGCCACGTCGTTATGAGTTAACAGTATAACGCGGTCTGGAGGATTTGGTTGGTCTTCTCCGAATTCGATTCCAGCAGATATGAAATTAAATGTAGACATCGTTCTTTGAACTAAATTTCCAATGAAATCATTGATAGTTTCCCTTTCAGTAGTTGTGTATGTAACATGCCCACTGTAAAGATACATATTCAGTCTGCCTTCAGGTATTGGATACATTTCCTGCATTTTCAATCCTGCCCAATATATGGCATCTTCAGCTTGTTCTACAGTAGGTGCATCTAGGGTGTATGTATTCCTGTCCTTGCAATCATTCCAAGCGAAAAACTTCCAATCATCACACGCTTTATACTTGAGCGTAGCTCTAACTACCATCACATCATAAGAGTCATCATCGAAGAACACTGTCTCTTCTTTTCCATCTCTTTCGTTGTCATCCCTTTCGGAGGAATCTTCGTTGAGGGTGTTGTCTGGATCTACGATAACTTTCCATTCTACCATACCTTTTCCGTCTTCATCTTCAAGGTAATTTGGGTCATCCGGTTCTGCAGGACGAATCCACATGTCTAGGTGTTTTTCTATGTCATCTTTGTCAAATGGTAATACAGCACTACCCCCACCTTGGGAATCTATTGGAATGTCGAAATCTAATGTGTAAACCTTAACTCCTTTTACTACGGACCTACCTTCTGATGCAGCGAATACTTGTGCTCCTTCAACAAGTAATTCGCTCGCATCCCAAGTATACTCGTGACGATAGTCGTAAGGGCACTCATACCAACTTTCCATAGTGTAATCTGGAGAAATCGCTCTCCCAGTAGTGGTAAGTTCCGCAATTTCTGCAACATATCTAGAACCAATTGGTCCCACCTCGTTTAATTTGTATAGAGGAGCAATACCAAAACTTTGACAATTCACTCCTCTTACTTCTAAGGTAACAGGTACTGTTTTAGGAACATATACACTATGTCCTCCTTGAAGATTGCTTTCACTATGGCTGATTTCTACGTTCCACCACATATTTTTGTCTTGAGTGAACCGATTAGGCTCTATTACAGATTGTATCGGTTCGACATCGATAAGTTTAGTCGTTGCACCATTGATTCCAACTAATTCATGTGTAAATCCACTCGATGGATTGAATACACTGATGTCATTCAAATCCCAATCATGTTGATACCATGATTGGGCTAACGTACTGTCTTGATTTTCCCAAAACCTATTTTCCAAATCTTGTTTAGGATTTAATTTTTCAATCCATCCAACGCCATATGCATTAGAACTACTATCAAGCACCTTGTTTCCGAAAATGGCGGTTTTGTCAGCATCAAATGGTGACATGGCGATACCTCCAAGGTCATTATGGAAAGATAGGCCATTTGGAGTAGCTGATCTTGAGGATGAATTGGCAAGGTCTCCAGCAATACGTACCTCTCCTCGGAAATTGGCATCTTTAGGTGACCAATCGACAATTTTCACCTCAATATTATCTGGTATGTGCACCTTGTTCATTCTATTACTTTGAGTTTTATCTCCTTGAGAAAACAATGATTCAGGCTCCCATATCACAGTCGTGTTTGATACTTCATCCCAACTAAGGGTTTTCTCCACTCCTGCAATAGATAGAGTAATTTCTCCACCTTGAACTATCTCTTTATTCATTTCATACGTAAAGGGGGGAGTCTCTTCAAAGGTGACATGTAATGGGAAAACTCTGCGCTTAGACTGTTCTTCATTGTTTGCAAATTTGACAATGGAATGCGATTGTAGATTTCCATCTGATACTAAACTACCTGCCCAAGGGAGATTTTGTAAAGGCTGACTAGTTTCAAGAATATGTGTTCTCTCGGCTACAGAAGGTTTCATTTCTAGTAATCTAATGCCACCAGACTCCACCACTATTAATTGGTTGACACTATTGTCCCCATCAGCGTTTCTAATAGTTGAAACCGCTTTAATTGAGCGTAGGTCTTCCCTTGCCCACATGTTACTGATCGCTGACAAACTGTTTGGTGTGTTTGTTGGTAAAGTTTCAAAAATGCTGTCACCTGATGATCCCAAAGCAAAAATTTGTCCATTTATTTGAGTATAATCACTAACACCTTGGTCAGCACCTTCAATCTCAATTTCTTGTACTTGAGGGAAACTTAAGTCAAAATCAGATTTTGCAATCATCCTGATTTTGTTATCAGAACTGGTGGTCCAAGAAAGTAAACCTTGTTCGGTTATCTGAATTGAAAAGGCAGCAGGAGAAAATGTGCGTTCACTTGCTTTGACCCAATGAATGAACGTAGATGATCCTCCTTGCTTCATGAAGTGTTCGACTAATCCATCATTCCAAGCAAGATACAAATCGGATGAGTCATGAGTTATACTCACTGCCTCGTTAGAAGTTCTGTGCCGCAAAAATGTCACATCGCGTATTTCTTCACTTTCATCAGTATCTTCTGTAAATGGGTTATCCATGCTTAGAGAAACAATTACATTTGATTTACCATCAAGTAGGAGAATCTCACCGTTTGTTGAAAATTCAACGACCTCTGAGCTAGATGAATTCGCATCAACACTAACTAGTGTACTACTTAGTAAAATCACAACCATCATGATACTTTTTTGAACTCTATTTCCAAGAAAATGTCTCATGATGTAAATCCACAATTTAGGGTAAATAATCTTATCTTTATCATATCATTTTAAATGAAATTATTATTACCGATTAAAAATATAATTAGCAATCTAAGTTTGAGGAATAAGAAGTCTTCTTCATTCTTCTTCAGTTGACCAAGTCTTTCTCAAGACTTTACCTGCCATTTCTCCAGCCTCAAACATTTCAATATCATGGTCTAGTATCAAATGTTTGGTTAACTGGTGATGCACTACGGGAATGTCACATACAGGACATTGAACATATTTTTGTGGTTTGTAGCCTCTGAATTCCATTCTTCCACCTGGAGTTGATAGCATTCGTGCGGTCTTACCAACCACATACAATGCCACAATCACGAACATCAGCAAGCAGCAAGCAGAACTGAAACCTGCTCCCATTGGAGTTGAATCGTCGCTCAATTTGATGTTCTGAATTACTGAGCCGCCGTTGGCACGAAGTCTGTCCAGATTGATTGTATGAGGGAAATCTTCACCTTTTACCGTGAGCAGTATGCTTGTTCCATCATCCTCTTCGTCAACACTGAATGCCAAATTAAATTTGCCATATCGGTCGGTTTGAGTAGTTGTTCCTTGGAATTGCCTACAGTTATTTTCAGTTGTCTCACATTCAATTGAAATGTCCTGCAATACTAATTGTGAATTGTCAGAGTATGTCGCAGTGCCCGTGATTATGTATGTTTCAGCACTAGCTGAAATCGAGAAAGTCAATACCAAGACTAACGGTATCAATAATCTCTTCATGGAACCTGAAATGCTTTCTCGCTTTTAGAATGTTGATTCAATCCATTGGGTCATTTTAGCATGAGAAACAACAACAGTTCAAAAATACCTCTTTGTTCTTAACTCGTGTCAGTATTCACATCAGCCATCGGGCACCTTGCTGGTGTGAATACTTGGCACTTCGTTTGCTACGACCAATTAAGCCGGGATTTACTTCCAGAAAAGAACGGTATTGGTCTAATTTTCATTGAGACCTCATGGAAGGCCAAACAACTTCCTTATCACAAACAGAAGTTGGCATTATTGCTGTCTAACCAAAGGCACTTTGCTCTAGAAATGCAAGACGCTGGTTATCCTATCAGATATGTGTTCTCGGAGAAAGAATACGGGAAAGTCCTCGCAGAACTTTGTGAAGAACTAGGAGAAATCACAGTAAACAAGCCAGCAGAATTGAGCCTTCGTCGCTCGATTCAACCGTTGGTCGAGGCCGGTCGCTTAAGAGTGCTGGAGCACAAAGGATGGCTTACTACAACTGAGGATTTCATCAAGGGAGCAGGACAGAATTCACCGTGGAGAATGGACAAATTCTACCGCTACATTCGCAAGAAGTACTCGATTATGTTGGAGGATGGCAAGCCAGTTGGCGGAAAATGGTCACTGGATGATGAGAATAGATTGCCTTGGGATGGTGCGGTTGATCTCCCAAAAACCTTGAGGTTTGAGCCGGATGAAATTACTCTCGAAGTTATCGATATGATTGAGAAGAAATACGGCCATCATCCAGGGAATATAGTCCCAGAAAACTTGCCAGCGTCTGGCGAAGATGCCAAGCGATTGTGGGACTGGGCTAAAGCCTCAGTGATGTATTATTTCGGACCATACGAGGATGCAATGACCCAAGAACATCGCACACTTTTCCACACAACTATGTCTTCACTCGTGAATCTAGGAAGAATCATGCCACGCACTATTCTAAACGATGCACTAGCGCTTGATATTCCACTCAATTCGAAAGAAGGATTCGTCCGCCAAATAATCGGCTGGAGAGAATTCGTTCACCACGTTCACGAATTGACAGATGGGTTTGCCACCGATTCAACGCCTGTTAAAGCAAGGCCTGCAGCTGGCTGGGAAGGCAATTGGCCGGCCGCCAAAATCACTCCAAACGTGCTTGAGAACTCCTACGGATTACCTCCAACTTTCTGGGGAGAAAAGTCTGGGATGTTGTGCCTTGATACAGCGGTTTCAGATGTTGTAGAAACCGGTTATGCACACCATATTCCTCGTCTAATGGTCCTTGCAAATATTGGAAATTTGCTAGGAATTCATCCCAGAGAATTGACCGATTGGTTTTGGGCAATGTTCACAGATGCTTATGATTGGGTGGTCGAGCCGAACGTGCTGGCTATGGGTACTTATGCGGTTGGCGAAGTGATGACTACTAAGCCATATGTTAGCGGTACTCCCTACATCAAGAAGATGGGAGATTACTGTGGAGATTGCTCTCTTCACTTCAAAAAATCATGTCCAATTTCTGATATGTACTGGAATTTCTTAGAGGAAAACCAAGATCACTTCAGAGGAAATCATAGAATGGCAATGCCGATGCGTACCCTTGCAAAGCGAACACAGCAAGCCAAAGATACTGCAAAAGAAGTCACGCACTATGTGCGGCAGCAGATGACCAGAGGTGAAATTCTCGACCCCGTGATTCTTCAATCAATTAAGTCTTGATTAGTAAACTAACAGATTAGTTCGTAATTGAAAACAAGTCTCTATATCATGAACCCTTTAGTAGAATTTGTGGATTTATACGATTACTCCTTCTTTTTCTCAACAATGTGGGTCGGTCCCTTTTGGTTTGCTATGCTGCTTTTTCCAGAACACGAGATGACCAAAAAAATACTCAATGGCCCGTGGTTCTTCCTCGGACCATTGATAGTTTGGTGGTTAGTTACCATTGCTAACCCACAAGCAATGCTAGATTTAGCAAAAGATGCTACAAATCCAAACGGTATTTTAGAGGGTTTAGCGGCAATAATGGGTAGCAAACCCGGTGCAGCTGCAGCCTGGGCTCACATGGTTGCAGGCGATATTTTTGTTACTAGATGGATTTGGAAACGCTGCTTGAATAATAATGCTCCTCGCTGGATTGCCGCAACATCGGTGTTCTTTGGTGTCATGTTGATGCCTATTGGATTGGCTATGTGTGCAATATTTGTCAGAGGAGAACCTATTTCCAAAAATACAAATCTAAATAACGTGTAGACAACGAATAAATCCGCAATAAAACGAAAGTGGCTCTCCTGCCAGAGTTGGATCACAGATCAACCATAGTTGTATGGCATGTATAGCAAATCCCGGACTTGTCTAAATTCTAGCAATGAACACATTTCACTCAAAATTATTTGCTAGACATATCTGCGAGAAAATGTGGCAGATATTGAAGACCCTGGCGTTGAAAATGCTGAAGTGGGAACATTTTCTGCAGCACGATTTCTCAATGTGATAGACAGATTATCTAAGTACGTTATTGGTTTACTACTAGTAGGTGCAGTGTTAACTTTCCCAGAAACTGCGATTTACATGTTAGAGGACCCCGGTGATAATGTATACGAACGAATAGAGGTAATTTGGGAAGGATCTCAATATGAAACGTTTGAATATTCTGTGGATGAATATTCTGGAAATAAAGAAGTAGGTATTTACGTCGAAAAAGGAATGGCCAACAATACTGAGATTGATGTGAAAAATCAAGATATCACTGTTGTAGTTTGTGACCCTGAGAACTTCGAGTATAATTGCGCTTGGGCTGGTTTTGATTCATATGAATGGAGACTTTGGGAATCTGAATCTGAAAGACATAGGCTAAATGATTCGGAACGGTTTGCGCTGATTCTACCCGATGATCGACTTGTCAGTTTCCAAGAATATATCACATTTAATTCAAGTAATGATGAAGAATTTCTAATATTTGTTGTAGGATATGTTACGGTTTCGGTTGGTGAACCCAGTGAGCCAATTTCAATTTATTTTTGCGGTTTGAGTGCCATCGTTTTCTTGTTCTTTTTTATTGTTAAAGCTGTAACTAGGAATGTATCAAAGTTTGGTCAAACCCTACTTCAGGAATTAGGAAACGAGATGCCACAACATGAAACTTCACAAGAAAGTGAAAATACCATTGAAGAAGTACGATTTAGTTTGCCTCAGATTACGACAGTAAATGTAGATGGACAAGAGATTAGGTTTGAACAGGCTAATGATTTAGATAAGCTAAGAGAAATCGTAATGATTGCAAAAGAGCACTGGAAAGTAAATATTCACCCCGAGGGGTCTTACTTGTGGTATGATGCAATACACAAGACCTACACGTTGTTCAAACCCGGAGCTACAATAGGCACGGGTATGTTTGATGAGGGTAAAGGCAGTACAGACGACGCCCTTGCATACCTCTGGAAACTCACTTTGTAATATTATCAAAATTCATCATCGTAAACTCCCAGACTTGGATCAAATTACCAACATCTGAAACTATTACCACCCATGTATTTCGCTTGCCCACCCAAGTATAGTAAGGAAAACGAACATAGCAACACCAA
>Ga0163110_10000518_pt1 | contig 18372 bp, 19 predicted proteins | sample CRUFie1St17metaG_FD_108703 | JGI IMG/M metagenome (GOLD analysis project Ga0163110, IMG submission 108703) | Marine microbial communities from the Costa Rica Dome - CRUD Field 142mm St17 metaG | ecosystem: Environmental > Aquatic > Marine > Oceanic > Photic zone | place: Costa Rica: the Eastern...
CAGTGTCAGATGATTTTGCATCTGTGGTTTGCTCTCCGAGCAGGTTTTCAGTCATGCTCCTTGTACCCTGTCGAAACCATTGCACCCCCTAGCTTATGGAGGTGAGGGGAGTCGAACCCCTGTCCAGAATGTCGGTCACACCACCTACATGGCTTTTTTAAAGTCGTCCATCAGGACTTGACAATCGGTTTGTCTTGTAATACTTCCTTTCCAGTTTGTTTAGCAATGTATGCTGCAAGTTCTGGAGTCTCCTCCCACTCCCACACTTGATTATGTTGGGGATTTTTTTTCTCAATCGTGTGTGTGCGTTTTACCATTTTCAATCTCCTGTGTTAGTAGTTCGATTTCATGTTCGAGTCCAATGATTCTGAGTTCTGCATCGCTAGCAGATCTCTCAAGGGCTCTGACTTTGGTACTCAAGTTTGCAATCTCCACCCCAAAAGCATCTATGTTTTGGAGCAGTAATTGATTTCCAAAGGTTGTAGGATTACCCTTCTGAGCATAAGCAGTATCTTCTACTTTTTTACACTCTTCCAAGTATTCCTCTCTTGACATTCTGTTTTCTTTTGCCATTACTGATAATCCATGTAAATGTTTCCTGAGATTGTAGTTCCTCCGACTCCATTGTTTACCATGTGCATGAGGAAAGATGGAAATATAATTATACTTCCTGGCCCTAGATTTGGTTTATAATCTAGTGGGAACTGTACTACTTGATTCCCTATTTGATTTTGAATATCCTTCATGGAAGGATTTAAGAATGAAGTCTTAGAATATGTATCAACATAAATTACAAAACTCCACTGGCAGTTGGGGTGTATGTGAACATCTTGATAGTCATGTTTACCATAAACATTCTTCCATATATGACCAAATCTGGGATTTGCACCCATACATTCGCCATAATATAGATTCCGTTCCACCACTTCAGACAAATATTTCCACGTTTCTTGTGGAACATCATCCACTTTTTGTGTTCCAAAAGTTGTGGGTGTGCCTGAATCCCATGTGTTTTCTAGTTCTGCATCAGGTAACACTATTTTTTCTAGATCAACCTTATCTTCAAAGATAGGAATACCAAATAGTTCTTTCTTCATAGTTAGTAAAGCCAGTCCTGATACTCGCCATCTGTGTCCAATTCAGCAAGTTTACTCTCTTCTAACTGTTGTCTTATGTCATCATGTAATCTCTCCACAGCTGGGTTGATCCCACGTTGGCCAGGCAACTCACTATCTGTTTGTGCATCTACATCAACGATCTCAGGTGGCAATGGTTTGGGTGCATCTATTCTTCTGTAAGAGAACTCCTCACCCTCATGCAATTCTAGAGTTTTGATAGCATATTTTTCGTGACTACAATCGCAGTATTTCTGTCCTAGTCCATCATATACTGACCAATAAGGGTAATGTATCATAATAACATTCTAATATAATTTTAGGTAAATGTCAACGAAGTGCGTTGTCCCAATCAAAATCTTCTATACCTTCTGCTTGACCTAGTTGTCTTGAAGCCTTATTTGTATTATATCCAAGAGATTGTAAAAGTCCCCATGCGACTGTCTCATCATCATTTCTTAATTGCCTCAATGCGTCTACACCATTTATATAGTCGTTTATAACTGGTACATTCCTTGCAATAATTTCATTCATTTCTGCTTCAGCAGTAGTGATTGCAGTGTCATAATCTCCACAATCGCCTGGAATTGATCCAGATGGAGGAGTGCCTGTATATCCTATTGAAGTTCCAACCGAGGCTCCAGCACTAACAATGACTCTTTGACCTATAACTGCATGTGTGGAACTAACATCCCCATCTGCATTACGAGTTGTAATAGTAGGCCAGTTAAAATTACCAATATAATACTCTACTCTACCAGCGCCTACTTCTGGTTCTGGTTCTTCCTGTACTTGTCTCCATTGAGCTAAAAGTTTTGGATCTCCGTTATTAATTAATTCTAATTTATGTCCTCTTCCTATATTGTTACCCTCAGATATACCTATCTCCACTGGGTCTATAGGATTTTTAGAAGAATCAAATATGATATCACTTGTGTCTTGTCTAACAACTATGAATGAACTACTAAGCCCAGATGTAGCTGGTTCGGCACTTAACTCTGCAAAATAATATGAGGACACCATTCCAACATAAAATGTAGTTCCAATATTGGCGTTTATAGATCCTGTAACTGGATTACTCAAGGTCATAAAATCCAAATCAACTTCTACACCTGTAGTAATACCAGAATCATTTGCAATGGTTACAATACCAACAGCAGTTCCAAAACCTGTAATTGTAGTTCCAACTGCAATTATGCCACCACCACTCTTATATTGATCTGCATAGACTTCATCACCAATATTAAATGATGTTAATATTCCTATCTTTTGGTCTGAATAAATTTTGTCATCAGATGTTGTGCAAAATCCACTAAGAGGATAGTTATACGCAGCATAATTAGTTATTCCAAATCCTGTAACAGAGGTTCCAGCGCCAGCTATGAAAACTTGTGGATTATCTAGATCATCTGTAATGAAATCTCCTGTTTGAATACCAGAAACAACACCTGTGGTGAAACCAGCCAAATATTCTGCATCATCATCGAGTATGATAAGTGCAGCGCTACCCACATTAGCATCTGCCTTATCTATAGTCTCTACTACATCTGATCCATAATCTCTGTTTTTAGGAAACTTATAAAATTTTGCTCCATAGAAACCTATGTATCTAAACGTACTTGGATCTTTTTGAACCTCCCACACTTTTACTTCTTGATTGCCTCCACCAGACCTCCTCATAACTCCAGTTCCTACTTGAGTCCATACTAAGTCATTTCTACATCCATGAGCAATCCTTCTATGGTATGCTTGCATGACGGCTTGTATTTTAACATTAATAGGTTGAATTAATGGTGGAAGTTTTGAATCCACTTTATTAATTATTTCATCATATTCATCAATTACAACATCAACCAAAGCCAATTGTTCAGTAAGAGAACTAGATTCCTGTTTGGTAATCTCTCTTTGTTCTCTCAATCTCTTGGCAATTATTTGTGGATCTATCATTCATCTTCTCCCATAGTCATATTTGCACCAACAAATTCTTTGCCTGGATAATCTTCCATACTTTCTCCCTCATATTCTGTAATCAATGGTTCTAAATCCTTTCTTGTAGCATGAACTATGTAACTGCAATGAATGTAATGTGTGTTAAACTCATGAGGATTAACCAGTATAGAAATCCTATCTTTCATTTTGGCAACATTATAACATAAATTCTGATGTTTTCCAATAGGAGTCAGTTGTACTGTGATACTATCCTCATCTACAAGGTCTTTCCAATAATATGGCAACTGTATCTCATTATCGCCTTTTAAAACTCCCCTTACATATACACCTATTTCTGGGCCTTCTAAAGACACATGGCGAAGTCTATGTCCTTTTCCTTTTGTTGGGTGTTCAATGTCAAATGATTTAGCAGGCGATGCCAATGCCTTTTTTATTTGACCATCTAACCAAAGGGAAGTTATCACTCCACATTTAAGCACACCTACAACTTTTAATACTCCATTACATGTTACAAGTCCATTGAATGTATTTGGGCCATTTCCTACGTTAAGTGAGTTTTTATTATTAACACCATTGGTAATACTAGATGAGTTTCTTACTGTAACTCCATTTTTTGTGCAGAGTCCTGTAAAGTTACTTACTCCAATGACATTAATCACACCAAAATGATTTGATATTCCTTTTACTTCTAGACTAGGTGCAACAGGAATACCTAAAGGAGGGCCAATCATAACTCCAGCAGTAGGAACTGGTACACCTAAACCAAACCAACATGGCCCATTGGCAACAAGTGTGCCTGGAATTACTTTTGGAACGCCTGGTATTTGAGAACAATCTAAAGGCCCAACAGTAAGTTTATCGCCACAAGTTATTATCGATGCTGTTACTGCCATGTTATGCTAAAAACTTCTTAAATCTTGTAATACCTTTCATTATCATACCAAGAAATCCACCCTTTATTGCATCAGTGTTAGTACCACTTTCAACTGACGCTCCACCTTCAGTTTCTACAAAGTTGGCAGCCATAGATAACCTTTGAGTTCCCAATATATTGGTATTTGTTCCTGTCAAATGAAGAATAGAACAATCTATTTTCATTTTATCGTCACTAACTAAGGTCAATTCATCAGTTGCAAAGGTTCTTACATTTCTACCCTTAAATATTATGTCACCATCTTGAGCTTCTATAAGAATGTTTCCCTGTGCGGCACAAATTATCTTTGCATATTGATCATTTTTTTGTTCTCCATTCTGTCCAACACCTACAGTTTCGTATGAACATCCATTTACAACTAATCTTTGTAAACCGTTTTTGTACCAAGCTATGCCTTGATATTCATCAGTGTACATAGAATAATCTGTTGTATGATTTTTTAACTCCCCATCAGTTAACACTATACCCGAAGTTACTCTGAAACCAGGCTTATTTTCAAAATATTTTTTTATCTTAGGAGTTGTTGTATTCTCATGTGTCATTAGTATCCTCCTCCATAGCCACCGCCACCGCTGGATCCTCCGCCCCCACTTGATCCAGAAGACCCAGAACTACCAGTATTGTCAGTAGTATTAGTAGTGTTAGATTGTTGAGTTGGTTGCTGAGGTGTTTGTTGAGGTTCAACTTGCTGAGTTGAAGCAGTATTACTTGTGTTAGTTTGACTTGTGCCAGTGGTGTCGGAAACATTTGTCTGTATTGTTGATTGTTCTATGGCAGCTTGTTCTGCTGGAGTGTATGTAACAGGTGCGGGCTGACCTAAACTCTCTTCTTTTGTATTATATATTATAGCATGAGGAGTGTTTACATGGAAAGCGCCAACCATTCTAACTCCTGTTGCTGGGTGAACATGGAAATCACCATAATAAGGATTTCCATTTACCCAACCAACTTGTTTTTTACCTATACTATAAACACAATCCACAACATTTACTACAAGCATACCAGTGCTAGGCCTTTCACCTATGTCAGAAACATAATCAGGACTATAGGATATTACAGGAATTAATCTTGCTCCCAATCCAGTATTTGTGTTTATTGTAACTTCTGGCGTCACTTTATGTTTGTCTTGGCAATTTATATTCTGAACTCCTACAATAGAACCAGCTGGAGTTAACAAGAAATCAAATGTACATTGTCCAACTTGTCCATAATCACCAGGCGTATATCCCAATCCTGGCCTTACTGGAATTAAAGTAGTTACAATACCAACTGGTTGACTACCTATTCCAGAAACACCTCTGGTAGTGAAGTTGTAAGTATCAGTTTTCGCAATACCAGCAAAGGAATTATCATTCAAATCTTTAAATGAACCTTCTGACATTGATACAAAGTATTCGGTATTAGACTTTAAGTTTCTTGTCGGTTCAACTTTTATAATCCTATCTGCCAAGAAAGTTATATTTTTGGCCTTTACATTTATTCTCTCATGAATAATATTATTAAGTGATTCAGTAATAACAATTTCCCCTGTACCTACAACAATTGGTTCATTAAATGTTATTGAAAGAGAAGCAGAGGTATTGACTCCAACTGCATTATCGGCTGGAGTGGTGAAAGTAATATATGGGTCTATATCATCTACATCTGTTTCGGTTGTAATGCCAGGGCCCTCTGTAACAGGATACTTGGGTGGCACCACATTAGTAGCAGCGCAGTATCCTCCACCATTCGCCATCATAAAGACAGAAACAATAGATCCATTATCATCTAGAATTGCCTCTGCTTGAGCACCACCACCATGTCTAGTTTTATCAATGATAGTTATTGAGGGTGGTGCAGTATATCCAAATCCTTTTTCCAGTATTTCTAATGTTAGAATACTTCCATCTACAGATGATACAATCGGAAGTAAAGCAGCAGTCTTTGTTCCATCTCCAAGCACCTCTACCTTTGGAGGTATGCAATCTCTCCATGTGAATCCAGGCGGAACACCTCTACCCAAATCATCTTGAGTCTTTGGATTTTGAGTTTTTTCATTACAATCAAAGAAAGCGAGTTCATTATTACCTAAAATACTAAGCAAAGAAAATTTACCGCCATAGTTTGGAGGATAATCTTCTAACGCTAATTCATTGAGTTTAGCAAACATATTATTTAATCTCCATCTCTTTTTCTTTTCCCCACTTTGTTGACCAACATAAGCTTCTAGTTGTGATTTAGTGTCTGCGTCAACTGTAAGTCCCTCTGGAGAACTTTCTCCTACAGGAGTTTCAAGTATTCTGTTTATTTGACCATCACTTAAAGTATCAAATACAGATTTGTTTGATGCTGATACCTCTACTGGTTTATCCATCTTTTCCTGTGCGTTCAAGATGTTGAGCCAACTAGTAGGTGGTTTTTTAAATCCCTTTTCTCCTTGAAGCCAATCATCATACTTCTTACACTGTAGAGCATCACAGGCCAAGAAAGATAATAACATATCAACATAACTACTCACTTTTCCTAACAAACTACCAATTCCACCCAACGCTCCTGTTAACCACTCTAAACCACCCATAAGAGGGCCTAATAAACCATTGATCTTATCATTAACCTCTCCCATAATAGCACCAATTGTTTGTTCAATGGCACATACAGTGGGATTTAATGCTTTTCCGATCATTTCTTTGAATAGATCCATGAGCATGCCTTTGATATCCATCCCTATTTTACTAAAAATACAGAAGATGATATCCATTATCCTCTTAAAAGCTTGAGCAATAGGATTTTGTTGTGGTTCTGGAACTATTAATGCAATGAAATCTTGAAATCTTTTTCCCAAAAACTTTATTACTTTATCTCTAAGTACTCTGATTATTTTTTTTATTGCACCATTTACTATCCTAACAACTTTGCCAAGTAGTTGTTGTATATCTACTAATGTATTTCTTGCAGTATCAATATATTCTCCAGCAAATTCTGTCAATCCATTAACAGTTGTAAGAAAACTACCTATAGCATGAGTTATGTCACTAACAGCGTCATTCTCACACGCATTACTAGCCGTATGAGGGCCTAATCCTTTTGGGGCATGAATATCTACGTTGTTGCCTGTACTAAAACCACCTTCAAATTCGTTTTGGTTGATAGCTGTGGTAACTCCTACCTTATTATCAGCATTTGTTTTTGGAGTATCAGAATCATTGTTATCTCCAACTTTTCTGGAAGTCTCTCCAACAGCGTCTCTAGCTCCAGTTATACCTAGTTCTGAATATGAATTATTTCTAGGGCCATATGGTTCAGTAGGTTTTATAGCTCTCGCTAATGCACCAAAAATAACTGGTTGTTGTCCATCCTCTCCATCTAAAAAGAAACCAAAAACAGTTTCTCCACCAAGCATCATGGAACTAGAACCAAGACAACCCTGGCCAGCTCCTTTGGAGGCATCTACCATAACATGAGCCCAAGGTAGATCATCTTCCTTGAGTTGATTTTCATCAAATGTATGGTAGCCAATTATTCTTACTTTACATCTAAAGCTCCAACCGTCTTCTTCGTCTACGGATTCGTCACGCCAAGCCTCTTTCTTAGCGACTCTGCCAATCCACCAGACGAATCCGTCTCTTCCAACAAAGTTGGTCTTTAGTAGGGAACTGTCTAACATTAATCGTCATACACCAAACACTCTGGTTCGTCTGGGTGCATATCACAGAATAGTTCTAATGCGTTAGGGTCGTGATGATCCCCCGCTTCGATCTCTTCTTTATGATGTTCTGCATAAATTTCAAGTTCATGTAATTCTTCCTTAGCATGTCTGCGTGCTGCAGGGCTTGCCAAAGGATCTTCTACAATCTTCTTGTCTTTTTCAATGTGTTTTTCGATTGATTCCATAAATTTTCTCCTAGTTTACTCCATAAGAATCTCTGATGAGATTTAAAGAAGTTACGTTTCTACCTTCACCCAATTCAAAATGATGTCTTACGGCTCTAATTAAATAGATACCACTTAATTCTGGGTCTGCTTCCTTTTGTTCCTTTCCTCCGTCACCTTGTTCAGAAGGGCCAACTCCAGGCAAAACCACCTTTACGACACCACCGACACGCATATCAATATTACATGGTATAGTTATATTTAGGGACTGTTGGAAGAGCAATGAATACCTAGAGAATGCCTTTGCCATGTCCTCTGGGTCTCTTCCAGATGTAGTTGCTTTACCATCTTCATCTTTTTCCAGTTTTTTATCTATCATACCACTATCCAACATCCTAACTAAACGTCTTGATGGTTCACCATCAAAAACGTCACTAACAGGGATAGGCACCTCTGGGCCAGAAGTTTTCATTCCATTTTCATCATTTACATTGTCTTTTAGTCTAAACGTAGTACTCTTTACTTCCCATGATAACGGATCTATCGTAGTTGTCAAGTTACTGTAAAGTCCAACTCTTAAATTTTTCTGTATATTTACAGTTTTGTCTAAAAAATGGTCAAGTATCTTATATTGATTCTCTGGTGACTCTGCCCTATCAATCGCAGTTGTGTAGGTCATTTCTGGAACTCTCGGTGGTTTGTCTAAATTACTAGGGTCGTTGAGATATCTTACTTCTTCATCTGCCTTCTCTAACATACTGTCAACTGATTTAAAATGATATCCAAGATGATCTTCATAAAATACAAATCCAGATGTACCGTTGACATCACCTTCTTTTATAGGTTGTGTTTTAGGCGCCAATGAAGTAATTACAAAAAATGGTTTTTTGTTACACCCAAAAAAGGTATATTGAGTAGAGGTGTTATCTATATGTATTCTACCTTCATCTATTTTTAGTTGTTCTTTTAAAATACTCTCAACATGAGCCCTAACATTTGCCTTTTCATATTTTTTTGTGCATCTAGAAATTTCATTTCTCAAATTACCAACTGTACTAAGAGCCATAACAAATGTTTCTTGACTTTCTGTTCTCTGTACGTTTTCAATGCTCGTTACAAACAATGGAGTGTTATCCTCATTAAACTTAAAAGTCTGTGACTCTGATACTGCCACCTCAAGATCAACTCTCTCATATCCCCTTATAGGTAGTCTAGAAAGAATATTAGTGGTATCTGATATTTGGAGATAACATGTAACTGATGGAGAAAGTAGATCCTCAAAATAATCAATAGATGTTATTAAATTTTGTTTAGCAAGATCAGGAAATTCTGTTTCATTTTTTTTCTCCTCTAAATCACCCTTATTAGTATTATTTTCCTCTTTTTTCAACAACTCCTGTTGTTTCTTCAAGTATGCCTTTTTATCATTTGGCGTGATCATACATCTAGTAAATTCTACTTTATTAAGTGATGATGACATTATGATCCTCCTAGAGCTTGTAGTGTTAACATAGTCAATGCCTCATTTGGGCTAGAACTCTCCGTCATTGGTGGTTCACCACCACTTCCAGCTGGCGCTACATACGGAGCTGGAGGTAATGAATTTGGTGATGGATTAGAATTTAGTAAAACAATAGTTTCACCTCCACCACTCTTATCAGTTGATGTGTAATCTTCTATGGGTTCTATTTCATCTTTCATCATCATGTTTCTAAATGAAGATAACACTAATCCACCCACTAGTCCACCTCCCTGTTTTATCTTCTCAATAAGTGGCTCATTTCCTCTTATTATGCGTTTTAATTTATCAGCATAATTGGGGTCTGTTGCAAATTGTTCTGATTGTAACTTGTCTGCCACCTCGCCAACGTCTTCGGAATCTGTCTCTACACCAGTATATCCATCATAATCTTTATACCATAATTTTACCAAATAGTCAACTGCATCTTGGGCAGTCTTGAAATTGATAAATTTATCTTTCATTTGCACTTTCTCCCCATTAATATATTCATCCACCACCCTTTCAGTATAGTCTTGTCCCTCTATCGCTTTTAAATTGAAGAAATTATTTGTTCCAATGTTATCTTCACCAGAAGTGGTTTCTAAATCATACTGTGCAACAACTGCCTCTGGAAACTTGGCTCCAGCCTCTACCGCCATCTGATATATAATTTCCTTTCTTTCCTCTACAGGGAGGTCTTGATCGTATTCTATTTCTTGTTTTACTGATTCACCCATCACAGTCTCTTGTGGTTCCACCTGTGTTTCTGTTACCTCATTATTATTGGTGGTAGTATGATCTGTCAACTGTACCTCTTTGACAGCCATAGGATTAATTTGTTCTGAAAGAGTGGCAGCTGCTGCCTTAGGCATAAAAAAGTTGGCTATATTTCCTATCACATTTTTAGTGCCCTCCATCAAAGATGAAGCAATACCGCCTCCAAGAACCTTGTTTCTACTAATCTGACCAACACCAGCCATAGGAGTTCCACTTTCTACTAACTTCCTAAACCTGGCTACCATTTCAGATAGTTTTTCCACTCCTGATATTTCCTTCTTCCTTCTCTTTTTCTTATTTCTTTCATTCGCTTTTTCCTCTTCCTCTTCTTTTTTTACATCCTCTTCTTTTTTTCCTTCTTCCAATTCAGTTGTATCTAATCTATCCTTCTTTCCCTCCACCTCAGACTTTTTCTCATCTGTCTCTTTTTGATCTTGTTCTGGTTCTTTTATCTTATCAATGTTTAATTTCTTCTCAGAAGCTACTTTATCATCTTCTTTTGTTTGCTCGTCAATTACCTTTTTACCCTCATCTCTGGATTTTTTTTCCTCAGATAATTTTTCTTTCATCAATTCATCATCACCACCATAATTCTGCCTTAGTTCTGTTTCTGGATCTACTTCATTAGTTTTAGACCCTTTGCCTAAGAGGAATGGTAACATGAAAATAGTACCAAAAACACCTGGCAGCTGATTATTTCCTCCTCCACCGCCGCCTTTACCAACTCTTTTGTCAATAAACTCTTCAGCTTTGGCAATCTTAGACTCTGATGGTATATCATTTTTCCTAGTGATATTACCGAGAAGTCTAGTAAACCTTTCAACTTTAGATTCTGCACCATCAATAGCCTTTGATGCACCTTCTTGAATTTTAAGTTGTGCTACACTAAGCCTACCACCACCTTTGCGACCTTTACCAAATGTTACTTTAGCCATTACTTAGCATCCACTATATTGAACACAGACCTAGTGAAAGGTAAGTGTATGTTTCTATTATCAATGGCAAAGAGAATTGGTATTTTGTTACCACTTTTACTCATTGTAGGCACCTTGGGCCCATCTCCAGCAACTGCATTTTGAGCATCTACATCCTTTTGCATGTCTATTACTTGGGGAGTCTCTCCTCCTCCACCTCCACCAGCGTTCGGTGAAGTTGATATTTCGCTTGAGGCCTCAAGTCTTAAATCTTTTTCTGTAGTGTCAGTTTCTACTGTAGATGGCTTCAACTCTTCTGCTTTTTGTTCTTCTTTGCCTATTGGAGTTTCTAAAGAAGTCGCTTCACTTGGTTTTCCAAAAATGAAATCTTTAGCTGCATTTATTATTTGCATGAATTTCACAGGAGGTGGAGCAAGGGCAAAATCTCTAGCATTTTCGTATATGTTCATAGCTGAAGATTCTAAATTCGATCCAGGCAAACCTCTAGTACCTCTAAAACCTCTACCACCATCTCTTCCATCTCTTCCACTTTTTTTATAACTCTTTACATTAACTTTTAACTCTTCTAAACCCTTTTCCTCCATTAATGCAATTACCTTTTCATAATATCTAATAAACCTCTGTGCTCCCGCCATTTTTTTATTGTCACCAGACTCTTCATACTCTTTGTATTGCTTCTTCTTTTTCTCTAAAAGTTGTTTATAATCTTCTTTTGTTCTTGTGATTGTTTTATTTTCTGATGATGAACTTGTTCTTTCTATTATTAATTTACCATCAGGAGTAGTTGATATCTCTGCACTAACATTTGAAATACCCATCAAAGTTTCTTGAGACTCAAAATCGGAATCTCCTTTTTGTTTTGTTTTAGTCTCACTCTCTTTTGTAGTATCTGCTATTGGTTTTTCAAGAAAGGCCAAACATGCACCAAAGTCCTCTGCTATCTTTGCAAATGCTTCATTCTCTTTTTCTTTTTTCTTTTTTTCTTTTTCTTTTTTCCTGTTTTTAAATAAACCCTTCCCAGTAACAAAATCATAAATTCCCTTACCAGCAAGAACAAGTCCACCAGTAATTGCACCAACCGTGGCGACTGCACCTATAACTGGGCCAACAAACGGAGCTGCAAGTGCAGCTAAACCTATTCCAGCCCCTATTTTAAGTATATTACCGACAGCTCTCAAAAATCCACCGCCACCTTTACCACTGGCTAATTTGTCAACAAATTTAGTTGCTAATTCATTTGCTTTCTCAAGAAATTCTAATTGACCAGAGTTGGCCATTTTTTCTATAGAGTTTCCAAAACCTTCTAACTTAGAAAGTCCTCCATCAAATATCTTTGATAAGAAATTATTAGGATCATATCCTTCTATCCCTTCCTGTAATTTTTGTTGAGTTTTGTCTCGTTGATTTGCCAGTTCACCTTTAACCATTGAGGCAATACTTTGACTCTTAATTGGAGAATCTGCATTATCTGGTAATTTTAAATCCCCAACAAAAGGCATTTTACCTTTTATCTTCGATAACTTATCTCCTACACCTTTGAGGGCTTGCCTACCCTTTCTACCAATCGATCTCTTAGCAAGAACAGAGGTCTTCCTAGCTACCTTACTGGCACCTTTAACGACCTTCGATCCTACTTTATTAAAAGATTTGATTGTGGATTTAAGCATTAGCCTTAGCTTCCCTTGCTCTTCGTTTTAGTTCTTCTTCTTCAATGTGTAATTTAAGTAGTCCAACATAGATGTCCCTTTCCCAAGGTGGCATATTCTCAATTTCTGTTAGAGAATATTTATGATACTGCATGAGAGCGAAATTAATTCGGAAGTATGTCTCAAGATCAACGTGAGACATACTTAGGCGAAAAAATCCGTTAGTCCCTCCAGCACTACAGTATTTTCTTTTTTGGTTTTAGGATTTTTTACTTTTAAAGTATGTTGTAACTTGGGCATTGTATTGAAGAATTCTTCAATTTTTTGAAACTGTTCTGATGTCAAAGATTCGACCCATTCTTTTAATTCCTTTTTAGTACATTCTGCCGCTGAGAACATCTCCTCTTCATTATAAACCATGTCAATAGAGTTGGCCACAATGTTAAATGACTTTTCAACTTGATCTTTTGACTCATCTTGGAAATTGGTTTCCACAAACTGACTTATTGAAGGATACTTCATTCTCACACTGTAACCATCTGCCAATTCTATATCAGTAGAGTGATCATCAGATTTTTTAACTTGAATATCATCAATGTTCACAGTCACAGGAACTTCTGTGACTCCATCGTCGCCACATGTAACAACTAAATCAATTGTTTCACCCACAGATTTTCCTCGAATATTTAAAAATAAGTATTCTATATCAAAACTGGGTAAATCCTCAATCTTAATGCCTTTGGTTATAACACATTCTTTGAGAACCTGTTTTACAGCATTAGTGATTTCTTTTTGATCTTGTGATTCAAGCGAAAGTATAAGAATCTTTTCTTCTCTTACCAAAAATGGTCTATACTTTACAGTTTTTCCATTTGATGGCAACTTCAATTCATACTCAGCCGTCGTAATTTTAGGTAAAGGCATAATAAGTAATTATTCGTTATTATTTAGAGGGTCAATTTTTAATTATTTTGGGACTTTTTGTAGCGTCAACTTCCGCCATTTTATTAACATCATCAGTCTGTACAATATAATATCTGTCATATGAAAAATCAACTTGTACTTGCAACACTTGGCCATTTCCATAACTCAATGGAATATCCTGTATTGATATTGGAAATGCGTTTACAAAGTTATAACTTATGACATCAGGGGTATTTTTAAACTCCTCTGCGTTTGGATTATTTCTGTTAGGCCCAATACCAATATCTGTATAAGAAGGCCCTAAATTTGCGGAATACCTGTTTTTGGGTTTATTAAATGGTGTTAGAGTTAGATCTCTTTCAAACTTAGTAATTTGAATGTCTCTCTTATACTGTCTAGGATATCTGAATCTATGAAACGAATTAAATGATCCAGCATCGGGATATCCAGCTTTACCGCTTGTTTCATAAGGAGCTCCACCGTTACCTGTATAAAGAGGATTCATATAATTAATCCATTCTTGAAATAATCTAAGACTTGTATAATCATTTGTAACATAAAATCCAATGGAAATATCAGTATATTGTCTCTGTGTTGCAAATCTCTCTCTAATACCTTGCCTACTACCGACCTCTTGAACGACAGACATATTTGTTCCAGGCAACATGGCTTCGTTCGCTAATAATTCAAACTTCTGATATCCATAGGGACTATTACCAAAAACTCCAGATGTAGTCAACCATTGGTTTAAATTATTACACTTAACATTCCTTTTATCGTCACTTGCGTCTCTAATCTCGAATAAATTTTTACCTATTTCCGTGCCAGGAAATTGGCTTATCTTTTCTGGTTTTTCCGCAGCCAACTCCATCGAAACTTTAAAGTAGTTTGATAAGGCGGGTGCTCCTAATGCAATTTGAAAATTCTGCAAATTAGTAGGATTCTTTAAATCAGCAGATCCCAAATCAACACTCGAAGCCATAGGCCCCACTTTATGAGTAAAATAATTTTTGATGTCGTTTACTCTTGTCATCTAAATATACATATGACTTACCATACTATGTATATGAGTTTTTATGGCTTATAAGGGAAAATTCAAACCAAAACATATAAAAAAGTATAAAGGTGATCCCACTCAGATCATTTATCGTTCTCTTTGGGAGAGAAAGTTTATGGAATACTGTGATCTTACAGAGAATATAAGTCAATGGCAGTCAGAGGAATTCTGGATACCTTATAAGAATCCCTTAGATAGAAAGATACACAGATACTTTCCTGACTTTTTTATCAAATACACTGACTCAAATGGAAAGAAAAGATCTGTTGTAATAGAAGTGAAACCCAAAAAACAATGCAAAGCTCCACCTAAAAATCCAAAAAAGAGATCTAAAGCTTGGGCTCAAAGTGTTCAAACATGGGTTATAAATGAAGCAAAGTGGAAAGCAGCAGAACAATACTGTGCTGACAGAAAGTATGAATTTAAAATCATGACAGAAGACGATTTAGGTATTTCACATGATCGCAGAAGATATTAGAGAACAAGCTGGTAGTGGTAGAAGAACTAGTGCATGGTACGCCAATGCTCTTGAAAATGCTTTGGCACAAGTTCAAGAACAAGATTCCGATACCATAGACACTGGTGGGATTACCATAGGATCTCTATTTTTCTTTTCATATGACGTTGCGTATCCAGAAAGATATCCATTTTGGGATATACAACCACTAGCAGTCGCTCTAAGATTTGACAGAGATGGTTTTCTGGGATGTAATTTACATTACATAAATCCTGATTATCGGGATGCAGTTGCAGAAAGCTTACTAAATAGCGGTGGCGGGTCTGTAGTACCCAAAAATAGTATACACAAATACCTATTTTCTGGAATGGGTACGCTATATAAAGTGCCTGATGATGAAGATTGGGGTAGTATTGCTTTACTCCCTACAGAAAGATTTATCAACCAATCAGGTAGAGCATACCCTAAGAACAGAGCATTTAACTGGAGAAAATAACTAACCATGAGTACTGCTAACATACCAACATTTCCCCCAATAGAGGAAGAGAGGTTAGGTCATGAAATTAATCCAGCGACCTATCAAACGATAGTGAAGGAAGAGAATGGTAAAGTTACAAATTATAGAATGTTTTATGATGCTAAGTCGAGCAAGGCTCAGATATTAGAAGTGGACTTAAATGGTCAAGTTGTTGAAGGAGCTAAGCCTATATGGGAAGATGGCAAGTGGGACACAACTAGGATGCAAGCTATTATAGGAACAGATGGTCGTGGTAATGATAAAATTGGAACATTTCTAACTTTTGCAGAGAGAGATCAAATTAATAAAACTCTTGCTGAAGGTATAAGAGATCATATTAAATCCACTGGCGAGGGAAAAATTCCAGAGTGGGCAACGGAAGCATGGCAAGAATCAAATAATTCAATAGCACAATATAATGCTAATCTTGATAAGGTGTCAGGATTAATAAAAAGCCAGAATGTTGAAGGATTTCAATTTTACGATCAAACAGAAAATAATAACAACTCAAAAACTAATACAGGGATAACAACAAACCCAGTTCCTATAAGTGGTTACACTCCAATAGGAACAAGAAATGAAAAAATTGGTTTTGGTGAAGCTCATACACTCTCTGATTATGATAGCGCAACAGATATTCTTTTCAAAAAAATTGTCAAATATCCAATAGATATGGCTGATAACATGGATCACATGTTCATACAGTGTTATGCTTATCAACCACCATATGCTGCGGCTTTAAATACTGACGATTTTGGTACTTGGGTATATGATGAAGAACTTGGTAAAAAAATCCAAGAAACTAGTCCTGGCTTTGGTATACCAAGATCAAGTCCGTTCAGAAAAAAATTAGGTGCTGGTATCAAACTTCCTATGCCTAACAATATGATGGATCAAAACCCAAGAAACTGGGATGATGGAGCAATGAATACTGGGTCTATGGGTGCAGTTCAAAATGCTGGTAAAAGAGCTCTCACCTCATTCTTCACATTTGATTTCTTAAACTTTGGTGGGCCTATGAGGAGAAATGCTCTTGCAATGGAAAGATTGAAAAGAGAGGCGGGTAGAGCTGACATGCTTGCAAACCAAATAAGTCAGTTGACAAGTAACATGGGTTATGACATACCACCAGAACAGATATTATCTAGAAGTATTGGTGTTATAGCTAACTCAAACACAGAATTATTATTTAACGGAGTATCCCTAAGATCATTTGAATTTACATGGACAATGAGCCCTAGAGATGAATTAGAGGCCGCAAATGTAAGAATGATTATTCGTGCGTTCAAACAGTGGTCTGCTCCTAGAAAACTTAAAAAATTAGACACTGGTTCAGAAGCAAGTAATATTGGAAAAACTGGTGGCCCATCATTTTTCTTAGGAACACCCAACATATTCAGACTAAGATATAGAACAATAGGCAATAAAGACATCAAAGGTGTCAATAAATTCAAACCCTGTGCCTTAACAAATGTAAGTGTCAACTATACACCAGAGGGTCAATGGATGGCATATGATGAAGGTATGCCAATTTCTATACAAATGACTCTCTCATTCAATGAACTCGAACCTATATATGATACAGATTATAGTTCTGAAGGTAACATAGTAGAGGGAAGAGAATACAACTCTGAGGGAGAAGGCAATCTTGGTGATCTCTTCCCAATCGCTATTGTAAAACAACTTGACGATCCACATGCAACAGAGATAGGATACTAAAATGGCCAGTTATTTTTCTTACTTTCCAGAAATAGCTTATGTTTCAAGAACTCCTGATAGGACTTCTAGTAATGAGTATATTGTTGTAAAAAATCTTTTTAGAAGAGCAAAAATTCGTGACGACTTTTTCAATGTAGTAACTGCCTTTGAAGATTATATGATTATTGGTGATGAAAGACCAGATCAAGTTGCAGAGGCAATATATGGTGATCCACGTTTTGATTGGGTCATTCTCGTAACAAACAATATCACAAATATAAGAGATCAATGGCCCCTAAATCATTTTGATTTTCAGAATTACCTTTTAGAAAAATATGAAAGTGAAGAAAACTACACCAAGATACATCATTATATCACAGAAATGGCACTTGATAGTAGAAAAAGAGTTGTTGTTCCAGAGGGATTAAGGGTTGATTCTAATTTTAATTCCCAATTCATAGATCAAAATATTGGCGTAGAAGTAAATTATGGCGGAGGTACGTTAAATGAATTATCAACAGTAGATGAGTCAGGCACAGTTAAAGATGCAGCTGGTAATGTAGTAACACATGATAACATCCTTGCTGTAACGAACTATGAGTATGAAGAGGACTTGAATGACTCTAAAAGAAGAATTAGAATATTGAAAGAGGATTATCTAAATGTGGTTATAAGTGATCTTAGAAGGATAATGAAATATAAGAAGTCAAGTCAATATATTAGTAGGGGATTGAAACAGGCATATAATCCCAGATTAAGTGGAGCATAAAAAAAGGGGTCGTAAGACCCCTTTCTTATTGTTTACTCTTCAGCGAGTTTTTGAAAATAACTCAGTGCGTCATCTTCTTCTTCCGTAGTCTCTTCTACAGCAGCAACTGGTTCTGGTGTAGGAGAAAGACCTTCACTTAGATCTTCAAGATCCTCAGTGTCTATCTTAGGCGTAACAACTGCCTTTCTAGCTAGAACTGCGTCTAAACGTCCTTTGAGTTCTTCATAACTCTTGAACTGATCA
>Ga0163110_10000519_pt1 | contig 18309 bp, 20 predicted proteins | sample CRUFie1St17metaG_FD_108703 | JGI IMG/M metagenome (GOLD analysis project Ga0163110, IMG submission 108703) | Marine microbial communities from the Costa Rica Dome - CRUD Field 142mm St17 metaG | ecosystem: Environmental > Aquatic > Marine > Oceanic > Photic zone | place: Costa Rica: the Eastern...
TACAGCCAAGGGCATTACATAGCATAGTGGAGGTACTGAACTGATGAAGTTTACAGATAGTCAAATCTTTTTTATCAATGACTCAATTAGAAAAGAGTTAAATGAACAAGAAATATTTTTAAAATATTTAACTGATCTAGCACAAAAAGAAAATGATTTATCAAAGAAAAATAAGATCAATAACTCAGTTGAATTGTGTGTAAAAAAGATACAAGAACTTGAAGCTTTGAGAGGTTTATTACATGAGTGAACCAAGCAAGAAACAACTAGAGCTAGAGCAAAGTATTCTTAGTATCTCAGCCTATAACAAACAAAGTAAACAGAATAGAAACATAGAGAAAGGTAAAGAATCAAATAATTATTACGCAAGAAACATGATTGAAGCTGGACTTGAACAGCTAAGTAAAGAGCTACAGAAACATATATGGCAATCAATGTCTGGGAAGGTAGGAGTTAAATCTGTGTCGGGTAAATACCTTTCTTTATTTCCTGATCTTGATGTAGTTTCTTTTATTGCTTTCAAAGTAATTATTGATTGCACTAGCCAAGGGAGAACTACAACACACACAGCTTTGAAGATAGGTCAGATGTTAGAAGATGAACTTAGATTTACTGAGTTTGAAAAGCAAGACCCTAAACATTTTAAAGCTATTAAAAAACATACCAAAGATACAAACCACGAAGGCTATAAACGTAAGGTTATGGTTCATCACATGAACAGGAAAGGACATAAGTTTGAACCTTGGACTAAGGCTAATAAACTTAGGGTTGGGCTAAAGCTTATTGAGGTACTATCAACAAAGATTCAGATGGTCAAGCTGGTCAACAAGAGAGTTAAGAAATCAACTACAAGCTATCTTATATTTACAGATGTCTATATGAAATACATACAACAGGGTAGAGCTAACAGGATTGCACTCTACCCTTTGCTTATGCCTACCTATGATAAGCCTAGAGAGTGGACAAGTATAAATGATGGAGGATATTACACAAAGAGATTACAAACAAGTGCGGTAAAAGTTACTGATCGAAACCACTTAAAGAAATTACAAGAACAAGACTTAACAATATGTCTAAAAGCTTTAACTCTGGCAAGTCAAACTGAGTGGACAGTTGATAAATTTGTTCTTGATACTCTTGTATATTGTTGGGAGGAAGGAATAGAAGTAGGTTCATTAATCAATCGAGACTTAAAAGAACTACCAACTAAACCACTTGACTTTGATACAAACCCAGAAAGTAAAAAGGAGTGGCGATACTTAGCTAGTTTAATACATGATATGAACGCACAGAATAAAAGCAAACGGTATCAGATTCTTTCAATGATAGACACAGCTAAGAAATATGTTGGTGAAACTTTCCATCACATATATCAATTCGATTGGGTTGGTCGAATGTACCCTGTCACTGCTAACTTCAACCCACAGGGAAATGATATAGCTAGAGGTCTTCATGTCTTTGCCAAGGGTGGAGCATTGAATACTAAACAAGACGTAGATTGGCTGGCTATATGCGGAGCTAATCATTTTGGTTTAAGCAAACTATCCTATAGAGATAGATTGGATTGGTCTTATACCTATGGCATAGATATAGCTGAACAAGTTTATGACAATCCGATTGAGAATGTAGACCTATGGGGACAGGCAAAAGAACCTTTCCAATTCTTACAATGGTGCAAAGAGTGGCATGAATTTCAAAGGATTGGTAAAGGTTATATCTCTCACCACTGTTGTTGTCTTGATGGTACTAACAATGGTTATCAACATATAGCTGGTCTTACATCTAATAATGAACTAGCCAATAAAGTTAATCTTCAATACGTTGCAAAGCCACAAGATTTATATAAGCAAGTACTTGATGTTGTCTTGATATTGCTAGAGCAAAGCAACAATCCAGAAGCTAAAGCGTGGTACAAAGAAAGAGATAAATTAACAAGAGCATTTATAAAGAAACCTGTCTTGATGGTTCCATACAATTCAACTACTTATGGGATAGCAAATTATATTGAGAAATACTTTGTCAATGAAAATGTTTTTATGGCAAAAAATTTTAAGAACAATTTTTATTTGGCTGCTGTAATTCAAGAAGCTGTAGAGTTCGTTACACCTGAGAGTCCAGAGTTATTAAAACATTTGTCAGCTTATGCCAAGTCTTTTAATAATGAGAATAAACCTATGGCATGGTTTAGTCCATCTGGTTTCTATATTCAACAAAATTATTATCAGGGAAAAACAAAAAGAGTTACTACAAAACTAGAAACTTCTAGTATAAAACTTTCTTTAAATGAAACTGATATGACTAGGGTTGATAAAAGAAAACAGTTGCAGGGATTCCCTAGTAATTACATACACAGTTTAGATGCTGCACACTGTCACTTAAGTTTATGTGAAGCAGGTAAGCAGGGGTTAGAAAACTTTTGTATTATCCACGATTGTTACGGTAGTCCAGCCAGTGAACTAGAAAGATTTATTGAATGTGTTAAGCAAAGTTTCTTTTATATTTACAGTGATAATAATTTAGATTACCTATACCATAATTCAGTAGAACAACTAAGTGATATTAAAGGTTTACCCACTGCACTACAGATGGGGGAGTTTGATATAACAGATGTGTTGACAGCACCATATATATTTACATAACAAATAACTACGGTAAAATTTATATACGTCTTATATAGACGATTAAACCAGATTACAAAAAAAGATTATGGCAGAACTCAAGCCTGAGACTATCAAGCTAGTCTCACCTAATGGAACTCGTTTTCGTTGGTCTTACTACGTCACCCCAGATGAATACAAAGGTGTAAGAAAATGGAAAGGTGACATCATCATTCCTGTGGGTACACAAATGAAAGATGACAAAGGAGAACTGGTTGAAGCTACACAGTTTATAGTAGATCAGCTAGAGCAACTACTTGAAAGATGGAAGGGTGCATTGAAAGAAGCATACCCAGATAGAAAGTTTACTCTTACTAAAAGTCTGAAGACAGGTGAGCCATCTTTCCCTTGGTCTTTTGAAGAAGACGGTTTAGTTATTAGGGTTAGTAAGAAAGCTAGTGGTGTCAATCCAAATACAGGACAGCCATATAACAATACACCTGTTGCCTTTTACACCAGTGACCTAAAGCTTATGGGTGAAGAACAGAGACAGAAGCTAGAAAAGATAGACCCAGAAACCACAGGTCAGATGTCATTCCTTGCCAAGGGTTATGATGCTGGCGGAAATGGTGTGGGTATTAAATGTATTCCATTAAGTATTTGCTTTAGAAATATAGTTCCATTTACAGGTGGAGGAGCTAGTGACTTTGAAGCAGAAGCACCATCAAGCTATGAAGAAAAAGTGCCGACCCCAACAGCAGCCGACTTCTAAATACAAGAGTAAATTTGAAAGTCAATTTGCTGACAAACTAATCAAAAAGAAAATTATCTTTACCTATGAAACAATCAGCATTGACTATGAAATTACTTGCACCTATCGGCCTGACTTTATACTCAACAATTTTATTGTTGAAACGAAGGGCTACTTCTCGAAAGAAGATAGACGCAAGCATCTTGCAATTAAGAAGAAACGACCCGACCTAGATATAAGGTTCTGTTTTCAAAACAGCAAGACCAAATTATCCAAGGCCAAGAACTCTATCTCGTATGCCGATTGGTGTACGAGACATGGGTTCCAATACTGTGAAAAATTTATTCCTGACGATTGGTATGAAGTCAAGCTACAAAGCTAAGAAAGTTTGCCCTGAGTGTGGCAAGAAAAACTGTGCTGTCTTTGATGATGGTCACGAACACTGCTTCACTATGGATTGCGGTTACACTTACTACCCAAATAAAAAAGAAAAGAAGATGACAGCTAACATCATACCGATCAAGAAAACAAATCCAAAACTTTTACCTGTCAAGCCAATGGCTCTACCTAAACGTGGAATCACTAAGGAGACTTGCGAACTATTTGGTTATGGGATAGCAGAGTATAGAGGGCAGCCAGTACAGGTAGCCACATACAAAGATCAGAAAGGTAATGATGTTGCACAGCACATACGCTTTCAAGATAAGAAGTTTATATGGATAGGTGATATGTCTAACGTAATGTTATGGGGACAGCATCTATGGAGACAGCATGGAGGTAACGGTTCAGTATTCATAAGCGTTTTCGAGGGCGAAGTTGATTGCCTTTCTGGTTCGCAAATCCAAGGTAACAAGTTTCCCTGTGTCTCCATTCCGTCAGGAGTACAATCAGCAGCTAAGTATTTGGCAGCAAACTATAAATGGTTAGATACCTTTTGTCGTATCGTTATTTGTTTTGATAATGATGTTGCTGGCATGAAGGCAGCAGATAAATGTTTAGAAGTTTTACCCAAGGGCAAAGTTGCTATAGCCAAGTTAGATCGTAATGATGTTAACGATCATTTAGTTTTAAATGAAGAAGACATAGTAAGAAAGAAGTTATGGAACGCTAGACCATCAAGACCAGACAGTTTAATTAATGGAGCTGACGCATGGGATTTGTTTATTAAAGAAACAAGTAAACCAATATCAGACTTTCCGTTTCCTAAATTAAATGAATATACGCAGGGCATCTTTCCTACTCAACTGTTTACTGTTGCGTCAGGTAGTGGAGCTGGCAAGTCTACGATTTGCAGAGAATTGGCATATCATTTCTTGGTCAAAAGGAATCTTAAGATAGGGTATATTGGACTAGAAGAATCAGTACAAAGAACTCTACAGGGATTAGTTGGTATTGATTTGAATATACCTTTACATCTGGCAGCAGAAGAAACAGTAGACCAAGATGAATTAAAGAAATCATTTGACAGGCTAACGTCTACAAGAAATCTATTTTTATATAATCACTTTGGTTCACTTGAACCTGATACTTTACTAGAACAGATACGGTACTTGGCTACTGTTGATGGGGTACAGATAATCATACTAGATCATATAACAATAGTTACTTCTGGTTTAGATTTAGATAATGAAAGACGAGCTATAGATGTGACTATGACTAAGCTAAGAAGTTTATGTGAATCAACTGGCATAGCTTTGATACTTGTTAGTCATCTACGCAGACCACAGGGACAGGCACATGAAGAAGGAAGAGAAATATCTACCAGTGATTTGAAGGGCAGCTCTGGACTACTTCAGTTATCTGATGTCGTGTTAGGTGCATCAAGAAATCAGGTAGGAGAAGCCAGTGAAAGACAACGATTAACTTTAAAAATACTTAAGTCTAGACACACAGGTATGACAGGAGAAGTTGACAAGTTATTGTACGACCAGAAGACAGGTCGGTTAGAAGTTTATGAAAGTATCTTTGGAGAATAAACTATGACCTTACTTATTGATGCTGATTGGTTGATCTACAATTCATGTTGTGCGTGTGAACAAGACACAAGATGGAATGAGTGGGAGCATACCTTACATTCAGATGAACGAGATATACTTCAGCTTATAGATAACAGATTGGATATATACAAATCTATTGCAGGTGGAGATCGAGAAGTTGTTATGTGCTTTACTTCTTATCCAACATTTAGACATGAGATATTCCCAGAGTACAAGATCAACAGGATAGGTAAGCGTAAGCCTTTAGCTTTGAAAAGTATTATCGAACAAATAAAACAAAATTATATCTCTGAGTCTTATGAAGGATTAGAAGGTGATGATGTGCTTGGACTCTTGGCAGGTTCAACTAAATACAAAGACCCAATCATAGTATCTGTAGATAAAGACATGAAGACTATACCTTGTAAGCTGATAGCTGAAGATGAAATCGAACATATCACACAACGCAAAGCTGATAGACGTTGGTTTGAAATGGCTATGGCAGGTGACTCAGGTGATGGGATAATAGGTATTAAAGGTATGGGTATGGTCACAGCTTCTAAGATACTGGCTGATGTACCTGATACTAAAGAAGCTTTATGGCACAAGGTCTTAGAGACTTACGAGAAGAAAGGATATACAATGGCTGATGCTATTCTCAATGCAAGGCTGACAAGAATACTAAGAAGCGGAGATTACAATTACAATACAGGTGAAGTAAAACTTTGGAACCCATAAAAAAAACCCTGAGAGGAGCTAACCAAACTCAGAGTTTTTTTGTTTATTGCAACAAGGTTAACCACTCCCTTGTTATTTCAATCTTAACATATAATATTAAAATAACTTTTAATTTTTATTAACAGTGGAAAAAGGTTTACCTACTATTACTGATGAACTAATAGAAGGTTTAAGTCTTGCCTTTCCTCAACGTCACCCTGACTTGTCTATGTCTGACAGACAGATATGGTATGAAGCTGGTAAAAGATTTGTAGTAGATTATTTAATCGAACAGCAAAAAAGACAGAGAGAAACTATGTTAACGTCTAGTGTATTGGAGAACTAACTATGTGTTTAGGTATGGGTGGTTCAGCTAGGCAGCCTGTTCAACAAGAACTACCAGAACGTAATGCAGCACCTACAGTATCAGGTGAACAGACAGGTGTAGAAAATCCTAAAGATACTAAGAAGGCAACTGAAGCTTTGATGATAAAGAGACAGAAGGAAGAAGGCAGATATAATCCAGAGTCTACCAATACCACTACCGCTACAATATTAAAAGGTGGTGGCGGTGGAAATAAAACTGCACAACAAAAAGCTAACCTTGCTAAAAATAAAGCCAAGGCAAAAAGCCTAGCAAAGGCTAGAATGAGTAAGAAATCTAGTCCTAAAGGGGGAAAGTAAAGTTTTATTATGTGTTTAGGAAGAAGACCATCACCGCCGCCATTACCTCCCAAACAGCCAACAGATTCAGCTATTGAAGAAACTGCTGATTCAGTTGTAGTTGGTAAGGACAGGCCAACCAAAAAGAAAAAGACTAAGGGTGTTCAACAACAGACTACCACTTCAGCTCTTGGTACAAAATCATTACAGATTCCATTACTTAATCCTAACCAAACTGGTTCTGGTAATTTAAAATATCCTGTTTAAAATGGAAACTTCTACAGCAGCTAGTAGGTACGAAGTACTTGTCAGTGAAAGATCAACCTATGATAGAGAAGCAAAGGACTCGTCTAAGTTGACGATTCCTAGTCTCATACCTGAGAGTACTACAGGCACAAAGGCAAAACTTAAAACACCTTTCCAAGCGGTGGGTAGTCGTGGAGTCAATTCTTTATCGAATAAATTATTAATGACTCTTCTACCTCCGAGTACTGCATTTTTTAAATTAGAAGTTGATGATCTTGAAATAAGAAAACAAGGACAAGCAGAAATGCAGAGTGAGATAGATAAAGGATTACGTACAATAGAAAATGCTTTGATGAATGAAATAGAAATATCAAATGATAGAGTCGCTATGTTTGAAGCACTCAAGCATTTAGTTGTATCAGGTAATGTTCTTCTATACCTGACAGATAAAGGACTCAAAGTATATCCTCTATCCAAGTTTGTTTGTAAGCGTGACGAGGTAGGTAATGTATTAGAAATAGTGACGAAAGAATCTATTAACCCAAAAGCTTTACCCTTAGATTTTTTAGAACAAATACAAAAGAAAGAAAATTTTGATAGAAAAAATTATGAAGATGATCTTGATATATATACTTGTGTCAAGAGAGTTAATGATGATTACTTCTGGCATCAAGAATGTAAGGGTGAGATAATACCAAACACACAAGGAAGATCAAAGATAGAAGTATCACCTTGGATTCCACTTAGATTTATAAGAGTTGATGGTGAAGATTATGGTAGAGGTTACGTTGAAGAATATAGAGGTGACTTGATTACTCTTGAATCTTTAATGCAAGCTGTAATTGAAGCGGCCAGTGCCAGTGCGAAGTGCTTGTTTCTGGTCAACCCCAATGGAATAACACGAGCTTCGACTCTAGCTAAAGCACCCAATGGAGCCATACGAGAAGGTAGTGCTTCCGATATTTCTGTTATGCAAGTGGGTAAAACTTCTGACCTTAGTGTTGCGTTCAGTGTTATACAAAGAATAGAAGCAAGACTTGAGTACGCTTTCTTGATGGCAAGATCAGTACAACGTGACGCAGAAAGAGTAACAGCCGCAGAGATAAATCTTATGGCACAAGAATTAGAGAATAGTCTTGGTGGTATATATAGTATCTTGACTCAAGAGTTCCAGCTCGTATATCTAAGAAGACGTATGCACTTGTTAGTAAGGGCAGGTAAAGCACCAAAGCTGCCAGATAATTTAGTTAAGCCAAAGATAGTAACAGGATTACAAGGTCTTGGTAGGGGTAATGATAGAAACAAACTTATAGAGTTTATTGGAACTGTGGCTCAAGCACTTGGACCAGATGTAATGAGACAGTATGTAAATGTAGACGAAGCGGTGAAAAGACTAGCTACCAGTATTGGTATAGATACTGCTAACCTAATAAAAACACAAGAAGAAATCCAAGCCGAACAACAAGCTATGCAACAGCAAGAGCTTATTCAAAGTCTTGGACCCGCAGCTTTAGGTTCACGATTGCTTGACCCTAAAGTCAATGCTGAAGCTGGTTTAGCCGAAGCACAAAACCAACAAATCCAACAAGGAGGACAACCTAATGCCAACCAAGAAGAACAGTAGAAAGCGTGACGAAGACGGTAAGTTCGTTTCCGAAAATGCTGTAGTCAGTAGACTAGATGAAATAGAAGAGAATCCTGTACCAAAGAGAAAAGGAGAGTTCCCTACTAGACATGGTGGGACAATCACTTATAGTTAAAAGAAAATCATTATGACTTCATCACAAGTAAATGTTTCTGAAACTCCTCCTGTTAGTCGAGCAGATTTAGAAACCCTAGCTAAAAATGAAACTGATGAAAACGGTCTTATCCTTGGCAAGTTTAATTCAGTTGAAGAATTAGCTGCAAGCTACAAAGAATTAGAAGGTAAGCTTGGTCAACCTTCAGACGAAGAAGCAACAGGAGAATCAGATGCAGTTGATCTGCCTGATGGTTATGAAGACAACTATCTTCCAGATGGAAGCGTAGACTATGGCACAGTAAAAGAAAATTATGGAGAGACTTTAGCTGGAATTTTTGAAGAAGCTAACATTGACCCATACAGAATAAGTGCTGAGTTTCACAAGAACCAAGGTGAGATTCCAGAAGATATGTACCAATCTCTATTAGATGCTGGTCTATCTAAACCTGCTGTCGACTCCTACCTTACTGGTCGTGCAGCAGAAATGGGATATACAGAAGGAGGTGATGGTGTTGAAACTATACCGCCAGCAGGTGTGCAAGAGATAAGAGATTCTATTGGTGGTGATGAAGCCTATGGCAAGATGGTCGATTGGGCTGTCAGCAATTTACCGAAACAAGAAATATCAGACTTTAATGATGCAACCAAAACTATGACCGCACCACAACTTAAACTAATGGTGCAAGGTTTATACACACAATACCAAAATGCTATGGGAGTAGAGCCAAACCTTATCAGTGGAAGACCAGCTTCAAGTGGTCCAAATCCATACAGATCAACAGAAGAAGTTAAAGCTGCTATGCGTGACCCACGCTACGGTAAAGATGTAACTTACACCCAAGACGTTTACGCTAGACTAGAAAAAAGTGATGTCTTTGGCTAATGGCTAAGTTATGTGCTAGAGGTAAGTCAGCAGCAAAGCGTAAGTTCAAGGTCTATCCTTCTGCTTACGCTAATGCTTATGCTGTTAAAGTTTGCAAAGGACAAGTCAAAGGACCAGATGGACAGAAACGAACTGCGTCTGGGTACACAAGAAAATCATTGAGGATTAGCTAATGACTAATAGTGGTCGCTATCTTACTGGCTCAGAAAAAAGTTTAGTCAATATGCTTTATCAACAAGCAAAGAAAAAAGGCAACACAAAAGAAATGACTCGCTTAAAAAAAATGTACGGTATGTTTGTTGATTTAGTCTAATGAGTCTTAAAAGATGGTTTGATGAAAAATGGGTTGACGTAAAAACTGGTAAGCCTTGTGGCCGCCAGAAGGGTGAGAAGCGTAAAGGCTACCCTGCTTGCAGACCTTCCAAAAGAGTTAGTAGTAAAACTCCAAAGACTACAAAAGAAATGAGTAGCAGTGAAACAAAAAAATTTAAACAAAGTAAAACCAGCAGTAAACGTATAACGTATAACCATAAAAGAAAAACAAGAGATAGTTTAAAAATTGCGTAATAGTGTTATATTTGGAATAGCTTACATTTTTTATGTCTAAGAGTGTATCTCTTACCAAGAAGGATAAAGACCCCACAGGTGGCCTTACTGCTTCTGGTCGTAGAAAATACAATCGAGCAACAGGTGGAAACTTGCAAGCACCTGTTACAAAAAAGACAGGTCTTTCTCCTAGACAAAAAGCCAGAAGAAAATCTTTTTGTGCCAGAATGTCTAAGGCAAAAGGACCATTAAAAAAAGATGGCAAGCTAACTCGCAAAGCACTTGCATTACGTAAGTGGAATTGCGGTTCAGTATAAACTCTTGAGACAGATAGCTTATATGACATGAGTGCCTGATGCGTCAGATAACACTTGTGAAATATGTGCGACAGTTTAGGAACTTTGTACGCTAATCAATCTATTAATCCAAGGAGAACAAAGTGGCTAATGCTACCGTATCTCGTCTGGGTTTGATTAACAACACGGGTACTAACTTTGATGCCCTGTTCTTAAAAATTTTCAGTGGAGAAGTTCTAACTTCGTTCTCTGAAAACAATATTTTTAACGAGCAGCTTCATTCAGTTCGCACTATTACAAGTGGTCGTAATGCACAGTTTCCAGTTTTAGGCACTGCAACGGCGGCTTATCATACTGTGGGAACTCCCCTCGTTGGAGCAAACCAAATCAAGGCGAATGAAAAATTAATAGCTGTTGACGATATGTTAATAGCTCAAAGTTTTATAGCGAACATAGATGAATTAAAAAATCACTATGACGTTAGAGCTACATACGCTTCTGAATTAGGAAAGGCTTTAGCCAGAACCTACGATCAGAACGTAGCCAAGGTAATTGCTAATGCTTCCAGAGCTTCTGCTAACTTAAGCGGTGGTCAAGGAGGTACAGTTCTTACACTGCCTACAGGTAATACAACTTCAGCAAATGTATCGGGTGACGAAATAGCAGCAGCTATCTACGATATAGCCCAATCATTTGATGAAAATGATATACCTCCAACAGATCGTTTCTGTGTGCTACCCCCTGCTGAGTACTACAAGCTTGCTGAATCTGCTACAAGAACAGTAGACGTTGACTTCAACCCACAAGGTAATGGTTCGTTTGCTTCTGGTAGAGTACAACAAGTTGCTGGCATACCAATAATGATGTCAAACAACGTACCTCAGACTAACGTAGCTTCTAGTCCTAGTGGTACAAACAATGCTTACAATGGTGACGATAGTAAGACTATTGGTTTAGTCTTCCATAAGTCTGCTGTGGGTACTGTTAAACTACAGGATATGACTACAGAAATCTCTGGTTCAGATTACGGTATAATGTATCAAGGAACCTTAATGGTTGCTAAGTATGCGTTAGGTCATGGAATCTTAAGACCAGAATGTGCAGCGACAATCAAACTGTCTAACACATAATCTACCTAAATTCATAAAATGGGGTATTCTATTATTAGATACCCTTTTTTTTATGCCAGAAGGAAAAGCTTACGATATTAAAAAAAAGAAAAATAAAAAGAAATCTAAGATGAAATCAAACTCTAGAGATTCTTTAAAACTCACAAAAAAAAAGTATTAAAAAATGGCTGTAGCTGCAACCACTGAACTTGAAGCAATTAACATAATGCTTGCTGCTATAGGCGAAGCACCTGTTAACACATTGACAGGTACACTTCCTGTAGATGTAGCGATTGCACAATCAACTTTAGTAGAAATAAATAAGGCTGTTCAAGCAGAGGGGTGGTCTTTTAACACTGAGATAGATGTAACCCTAACTCGTAATGCAGCCAATCAAATTGTTTTGCCTACAAATGTTTTGAGAGTAGATGCCAATATTCATCAACACCCAACAATAGACCCAATACAAAGAGGTTTAAAATTATATGACAGGTTAAATAATACTTTTGCTTTTGAAGAAGACCTTATTTGTACTGTGGTTTATTTTAGAGATTATACAGAAATACCAGAACCAGCAAGAAGATATATCAATATTAGGTCTGCAAGAATATTTGTAGACAGACTTGTAAGTGATGAAGGATTAAGAACTTATACACAACAAGACGAAGTTAGAGCTAGAGCTGTTTTGATGGAGACAGATTTAAATAATGGAGATCACAATATCTTAAGAGGTGACCCATCTTTAACAAACGTATTCAGTACATTTAGTCCAGCTAACGGATTAATAAGGTAACTATGGCAGTTGTATCAAGAGCTATACCTACTTTATTGAGAGGTGTATCACAATCTTCTGATGCCTTAAAGCAAGCAGATCACGCAGATATACAAGACAATGCAGATAGTAACCCTGTCTTGGGGTTAACTAAACGATCTGGATTACATTACATAACATCTTTATCTAATACCACTTTAGGTAATGTTCATATACAAACTATAAACAGAGATACAACTGAACAATATGTAGCGATATTTAGTAACGGAAATGTACAAGTTTACGAGCTAGATGGAACTGCATTAACCGTAGAAAAACCAGATGGAACTACATACTTAAATACAGCAAACCCTAGAAGTGTAATTAAAACAGTTACTATTGCTGACTTTACTTTTGTTGTTAATACAAATATCACACCTGTCATGGATTCTACGCTGTCTGCTGGCACAGATACAAAAGCTATTGTCTTCATAAACCAAGCTGTAAATAATACAACTTACACCGTTACTGTTGATGGAGTGACAGTTACCGATAACACTGCTGGCGATAATCCACTTTCTACAGACACCATAGCTGCTGATATAAAGTCTGGTCTTGATTCTGGTCTTACTGGTTTTACGATAGAGAGAAATGGACCAGTATTATATATCAGAAAAAATGATGGCTCTAATTTTTCTATAGACGGAACTGACACGCAAGGTAATACAAAAATGACAATCGTAAAAGATTCAGTGCAAAGGTTTACTGACCTGCCAACTGTTTCTCCTAATGGTTATGTTGTTGAAGTTAAAGGTGATGACGATACAGACTTTGATAATTACTATGTAAAATTTGTCACTAATAATGGTGGTGCTTTTGAAGAAGGACAGTGGGAAGAAACTGTTAAAGCTGGCATACCTTTTAAATTTGATTACTCTACAATGCCACACGTTTTAGTACGTCAAGCAGATGGTAATTTTAGATTTGCAAGAGTTGATGGCGATACTTATAGCGTTACTGTTGGAAATACAACAGCAAATTATACTCTACCTGTATGGGGTGAACGTACTGCTGGTGACTTTGAATCAGCACCAAACCCTTCATTTATAGGTAACAAGATAAATAATGTTTTCTTTTTTAGAAACAGATTAGGATTTCTTGCTGGCGATAACGTAGTACTATCAGCAGTATCAGAATTTTTTAATTTCTTTCCAGAAACAGTTATATCTGTTTTAGATAGTGAACCCATAGACGTTGCTGCTTCACATACAAAAGTTGCTATTTTAAAACACGCAGTAACTATGGGAGAAAAACTAATATTATTCTCAGAACAAACACAGTTTACTCTTACAAGTTCATCTGATAATTTAACTCCTAAGACAGCTAACGTACTTGTAGCAACTGAATTTGAAAGTAGTGCTGCTGCTGCACCTGTTGGCTCTGGTAGTTCAATTTATTTTCTTACAAAGAAAGGTTCTTTTGCAGGTGTAAGAGAATATATTACAGGAGGAGAATCTCAAATTCGTGATGCTGCTAATACTACAGTTCATGTACCAAGACTTATTCCAAGTAATATTTATAAGATGGCTGTATCTAATAACCAAGACGTATTAGTTTTGTTAGGTTCAGATAATCCAAACAAATTGTATTTAAATAGATGGTTATATGGAGAAAATTTTTCTAAAGTTTTAAATGCTTGGTTTACTTTTACAATAAATAGTAATAGAAAATTTTTAAATATTGATTTTATTGGTACTGATTTAGTTGCAGTAATCGAAGAAGATAATAAAGTTACTTTAGAAAAAATACCTTTTGAAACAGATTTCAAGGAAGCTAATTCTGAATTTGAATTTTATCTAGACCATAAAGTAACTGAAGCAACTACAGGAGTTGGAGTTAGTTATAACGCAGTAACAGATAAAACTGAATTTTCTGTACCTTATAGATTAAGAGCAAAGATGACAGTTGTTGGTAGGTATTTAGAATCTACTGAAACCAGTACTTTTGTTGATACAAGAGGACAGACTAAAGATTTATTTGCTGGTCAGATTATTGAAACTGCAAATCTAACTGACGGAAGTTCATCTATTATTACTGCTGATGGTGATTATAGAAATAGTAAATTTATTATTGGTGAACCTTTTGAAATGCACTATAGATTTAGTAAACAAAGAATTACAGAGCAACAAGGCCAAAGCGAACTTTTAAGTGGCAGATTACAAATACATCATTTTTATATTAAATATGAAGATGCTGGTTTTTTCCAAGTAGAAGTAACTCCTCAAAATAGAAATACAAGTATTCATAAATTTAGTGGTAGATTACTTGGTGCTAATTCTAGTGTTATTGGTCAGATTAATTTAGATACTGGAACTTTTAAAGTACCTGTTATGAGTAAGTCAGACAGAGTAGATATTGATATTAAGAATAAAACTTTTTTACCTACAAGAATTGCTAGTGCAGAATACGAAGGGGTATTTCACATGAAGAGCAGAAGATTTTAATGGGTTATTTAAGGAAGGCAACATTGAAAGATTTTAAATATGTAGTAGACAACATGAGAGTTATGGACAAAATAGAAGCACATTATCAAACAGGAATGAATCCAGAAGACGCATTAAGTTTTACTTATATGGGTAGTGAAATAAATATGGCAATAGCAAATGATAATGATGAACCAATAGGGCTTTGTGGAGTTCAAAATGATGGGTGTATATGGTGTGTAGCTACAGACGATTTATATGACAACAAAAAATACCGCATACAATTAATAAGACAAGGCAGGGATTGGGTTGATAATTTACTAGGCTCTTATAAAATACTTTATAATTATGTATATGCAGAAAACACTTCTGCTATTAAATGGTTAAAAAGTCTTGGCTTTACTTTTGTGAATTATCACAAAGAGTTTGGTCTACAACAAAAACCCTTCTACGAATTTTTGAGGATTGCCTAGATGTGTGTTGGTGCTGCGTTAGGTTTAAGCAAAGTAGCTACTGGTGGTGCCTTAATTTCTCAGGCAACAGCTTTTAATATTGGTTTAGGTCTTACAGCAGCTAACGCTTTTATGGGTAGGGCGGCAGCTCAAGATGTAGCAAATCAAACTTATCAACAAGGTCTTCAAGCTAACCTATCAGCAGAAGATGATAAAAGACAAAAACAATTAGCTTTAGCAGAAAAGAAAGCTGAAGAAGAAAAGGCAGCAGCTCAAGACAAGTTTGCTAGAAATATAGAAACATTAAATGTACAATCAGCAATAAAAGCTTCAGAACAATCTGGATTAACAACTGGTTTATTACTAAGAGATATTGGATTACAAGGAGCTAACTATAGAGAATCTATAAATCAAAGTTTAGAATCTATGCAGAGACAGTACTTATTTAATATACAAGCAACAGAATCAGAATATTTAAATAGAAGAAACAGAATACAAACTAATATAAATGAAGCTTATAACAATGTACCTACTCTTGGTGAAACTTTAGTCAATATAGGTGTAGGTGCTTTTGGTAACTATACTTCTGCACTAAACATTCCAGCAGGTTAAATCATGGCAATTCAAGATTACAAATTTCAAAGTACAGCAGGGAAAACTTTTAGAACTCCTGTAGAAACTGCTGTTGAACCTGTAACAGTATTACCTAAGACCAACACAATGGTATTAGCAGAAACTCTTAAAAATGTTAATCCAACTTTGCAAAAGTTTTTAAGTGCTGAGATTGATAGACAAAAACCATATTTAATACAAGAAGGTATGAATGAGGTTTTAGCGGCTCAAGGTGACGAACTAAAAGCGTTAGTTAAAAAAGTACAAGAACGTGATGGGAAAAGAGCTGCAAAAGATTTAATAGGAAATAATGTTTTTACTCAGTATGGAGTAGAAAAAGCTATGGCTATAAATTTAGGTAATGCCATAGAAGCTAAGACCAATAAGTTTTTTAAAAATAAAATGGTTACTACAGAGGTAAATGGACAAACAGTTATTTTACCTTTGAGTGATTTTGATGTGAACTCAACACCTTGGAAAGAAGCAGTAGCAGAATTTCAAGCACAACAACTCCCAGATACAAAAGGAATAAGACCTGAGTTATTAAGTTTGCATTTCTTACCAAAACAAGGAGCTGCTTTAACAAAAGTATTTAATGACCAAGTATCAAGCAAAGCTGATAGAACTATTAAAAACACATCAATAGGTTATGAACAACTTTTATTTGGTACTTTCTTAAGTATTGATGATTACCAAAAAAATATTGATTTAAATATTATCAACAATGATGGATTTATAGATGGTAACACTTATGCCTTTAATCAGATACAAGAAGGTACAAATCGCATAGTTAATATGGGATTATCAGAAGTAGTAGCACCTGATAAACTTATCAATATTATAGAAAATACTGGTTATAAAATTGTTGATTTCTATTTAGATGCAGGTCTTACTTTAGAAGAAGCTTTTAATGAGTTTGAAAACTTTACTGACTTTCTTGCTCCTTTAGAAGTTGGTCAAGGTCGTACTTTAGATATGTTTTATTCAGACAAACTACCAAGTGTTAAAGCTAATATCATAAAAAAAATAGAAGATGAAAAGCAGAATGAAAAAGATTTAATGAAAATAGCTGATGAAAATGCTATTAACGCAGAGTTAGATAAGCTAGATTTTTCAAGTAGCGACATTACAGTTATTGAACAAAATTATGCTACTATTGCAAAACTAAAAGAAAAATACGGAGACAGGCTAAGTTTTATAGATGAACGAGTAGACGCATTAAATATAAATGTAGATCAATGGTATGACAACTTTGAACTTAGTTGGTATAAAGGAGAATTTGTAGGTAAGAAAGAAGAAGCAATAACAATATTAAGTAATTTTTATACTGGTTTAGGTTCAGCTAGAACTCAAGCAGACTATGACAGATTTGATAAGTTAATCAAAATGATTAAAGGTACTACTGGCAATAGTTACATGGAAGACTATCCAATGATTCAAGATAGTCTTAACTATGCACAAGACTTGTTAAAAGAAACAGACTCAGCAGGGCAAGTCTTCATACCTCCTAAAAGAGTAGATGCTTTATATCAACTAGATAAACAATTAAAAGAAGATATTTTTGAAATTAGAAAAAATACAAATTTAGATAGTGAAGGAAAAAGAGCAGCTATTAGAACAAGATTAGATAAATATGAAGAAGATGTACGCAAGTTGGCTGGCAATAATAATTTATTTAATAAAACTAAATTTAATAATATGTTTGGTGGTGGTGATGGTCAGGGTGGTAATGGCGGCGGTGATGGTCAGGGTGATGATGGTCAGGGTGATGATGGTCAGAGTGGAGGTTTCTTCGGTGAAGACAACTTCCAAAAAGACAGCACAGAAAACACTCTTGAAGGATTAGGTTTAAGTTATAACCCCAATGAAGTAGTAAGTGATGTAAATACCAATCCGTTTCAGTTTAGTGATGGGGATTTGATAGCAGCTAATTTCACACCTATAAATCAAACAAACAATAATTCAAAACAAAAAGTAATAGAAGAAGAAAATAACTTTGTTCAGAACATAGCGTCTGCGGCTCAAGATTTTATTCAAAATCCTAAAGATTTTACTTTTGATAAGGTAGCACAGATAGCACAGGTAGAATCATCTAAAAACTTTGTAGACTTTTTCCTTGATGAATTTATAAATAATGATGCAGAACAAGGTCAAGACTTAACAAATTTACTTACACTAGATGACCAAGAGTTTTTAAAGAAAGAAACTTTAGGAATATTAAATAGTAATATTGGTAAGACATTACTTGCTGCAAGAGATTACCAAGGAGTACAAGATTATGTACGAGAACAACTAATGATGGGATTCGGTTATAACAATCGCATAGGATTACAAAATTCACTTGGTCATGGTAATTATTTAGATGTAGAAGCTTATGTTAATAACAACGAGATTATATATAACAATACATACTTATTCCAAAGTGTTGATACAGAAACTCAAGGCAGCGATCTATTAATTAGATTACCAATGTCTGTAGCTATGAA
>Ga0163110_10000520_pt1 | contig 18285 bp, 25 predicted proteins | sample CRUFie1St17metaG_FD_108703 | JGI IMG/M metagenome (GOLD analysis project Ga0163110, IMG submission 108703) | Marine microbial communities from the Costa Rica Dome - CRUD Field 142mm St17 metaG | ecosystem: Environmental > Aquatic > Marine > Oceanic > Photic zone | place: Costa Rica: the Eastern...
CATACTTCATCTCTGAGTTCTTCTAGTTCGTTCTCAGTCACTTGAACTCACACTCAACCATGATTTCAGTAAGACAGGCAAGCATGTTTATCTCTTGATCAGCAACGAATGCAGACTGATACTGATACTTAGCGAGAACAAGCACAGCAGCAGGAATGCTATTGTTTTCAAGGGCATCATAAAGAGCATCGTAAATACGACGCAAAAGTACAGTAGTATCGTTGTCCAAATTAGAAACGATCCACTTACGAACCTCCGCAAAGTTCTTCTGTTTAAGATTTTTGATGAGATCATTTACCGCAATGTCCGAAAAAGTTGCAAGAATGCCCGAGTCAATCTTTCCCCCCACCGCATACCTTTGGCATTCGTTGAGGATACGTCTCCAATCGGGGAAGTGTTTTCCAATGAGTTCAACGAGTACTTTGTTGTCGTACTCAACTCTCTCTGTGTCAAGGATTTCTTGGAGGCGTTTAAAAAACTGGGCAGCAATTCCCTGTCGTTCTTTTCCTTTGATGCCAAATTCAAGGACGGCACAACGGGAATGGAGGGGTTCAAGGATTTTGTTCTTGTAGTTGCAAGTGAAGATGAATCTGCAATTGCCAGCGAACTCCTCAATAAACGCCCGTAGGCAGAGTTGAACATCGTTGGATGTGTTGTCAGCTTCGTCAATGATAATGACTTTGTGTTTAGAATCTGACGTAAGCGATACGGTCGAAGCGAAATTCTTCGCATTGTTTCTGACAGTATCGAGGAATCTTCCCTCATCGGATCCGTTAATGACATATACATCTGCTCCCAGTTCATTACAAAGTGCCTTCGCTACAGTGGTCTTTCCAATACCAGGAGGACCAGCGAGCAACATATTAGGAATCTCACCCTTATCTAAAAAATCCTGAAAGGTTTTCTTAGTGCTTGCGGGAAGAATACATTCTTGAATTGTTTTTGGTCGATATTTTTCAACCCAAATAAAATCACTCATAATCAATAATAAATTTGCAATTTAAGTGCCTTCACTTGGCATGGTGTGCCTTCAGTTCAGGATTGGGCACAGACTTACTCAAGTCCCTACGGTCCTGATTCTTGATAATAATAAAGGCATCTTTATTGTACTTGCGTGTGCCTTTGGGTGCTTGCCACTTTTTATTGTAGACTTCACCAACATCAATACCAGAGACTTGAGTACCTCCAATCTCTACAGAGATTTCATCACCTTCTTGCCATCCCAAGTTTTCCAGGGCAATAGCAAGTTCTTTTGTTAGTTTCATAATTATTCAAAAGATGAGTCGGGTTCAAGTGCGATAAAGTAAGTCAGGTTGTACTTGGGATTAGTAAACTTAGAGAGCAGTTTGGAAGAAACTACCACATCATATGCACCAGGAATAATCTTGATGTTCTCAATCTTAAAGTTGAAAGTAAACTCTTTGTCAGTTTCACCAACCACAAACTCTTCAGCATGAGAAGTGTCGTTCTTTTTATCACGAACGACCAATTTCACAACACCAGCACCACCGATCACAGAGAGATCAGGGAGTTGAAGAACAGCAGCTGCTTTCAGAACTTGAGAAAGGGTGTTGCTATCGAGTTGAAAACAAACATCCTGAGAAGGAAGATTAATTTCCTTATCTGGTGGAGAAATAATTACAGCAGGATCTGCATAAAAGTACTTGCCACGGCGATTGCCTTCACGGTAAGCAAGATAACTTTCTTCTTTGAAATCCAATCCAGGATTACTATAGGTGCTCAAGATATTCAGAAGTTGATTCAGATCATATAGAGCAAAGTCCCTTGGAAACTCTTCACCAATCTCTGCTTCGGCAAGAATGTTCTTTGCCACAGAAATGGTGCGAAGTTTGTTGCCCTGCTTCACAAGAATAGAATTATTGATGCCAGCAAAGTTCTTGAGAATGGTCAGGGTATTGTCAGACAGTTTCATGTTAATAAGATTCACTGGTTGTAGGTTTCACGTTGGGCGTTCTTGTCATTGAAGTGCATCAGAAGCACAGCATAGTGCAGAATCTTCATGATGTCACGGCGGGCAGTGCCCTTCTTATCGTAGCGAGAAGCATACTTAAGGATGTTGGATCGGCAGAATGCCTCACCATCACCACATGCTTCAATCAGATCAAGTGTCTGAATTTTATCATCACCAGCAGAATAATGCTGGTTGTATGTACCAGAAATATAATCGGTCAGTTCCTTGAGGATTGCTTCCTCACTGTATTTGTATCGGTTGTTGTCAGTCATGTTAGGGTTGCTAATCAAAAATTCAATATCACTATGCCCCCATGGGCGCATACCATCGTCGATAGTTTGATTCGTTGTAAAGGGATCTTCTCTATCTAAACTATTACGATCATATTCGTAATAATATTCAGAGTGTTCAGTCATTTCATCATAAAGGAGGGACCAAGCATTTGTCATTATATCAAATGTTCCTGGAGTTGTCAATGTCATAAACAGAAACTACAGTTTCATCTGAAGGCATTTGAAAATCTGCATCAACTTTATCGTAGAGTTCAATAAATGCTTGCTTAGTTTCATCATCGAAACGATTTACGCAAACTTCAATTGCCTTTGCTTTATCATTGAAGATGCTGTATGCACGAACAATGTGAACCAAACGGCGGGTGCTAATGATTTCCTCAATACCACCATCATAGAAGGTCTTGCGAATAATATCTGCCCAGTCAACCAAACGGGAAAGAAAATTATCATCATTCACATTAAGTTGTCCAGCAATCTTCATCAGAATCTTTGCTTCATTCGCAGGAGTTGGATACTCCTGCTCAAAGGTTACTGGGAATCGCTCAAGGAAGGCTTCATTGAGCACGTTAGTTCCAATGAATCGTCCATCGTCGCTACCTTTACCCTTAGTGTTTGCTGTGGCGATGACGTTGAATCCACTTGCAGGGTCAATTCGTCGTCCGATTTTTTTAAGGAATACTCCGCTTCCTTCAAGGATAGATTGGAGACAGAGAATTTTGTTACTAGCGAGGTCGATCTCATCAAGGAGCAAGATAGCTCCTCGTTGGAGTGCTTCAATGACTGGGCCATTGTGCCAGACGGTTTCGCCATTAACAAGACGGAAACCGCCAATAAGATCATCTTCATCTGTTTCAATAGTAATGTTTACACGGATAAGTTCTCTACCCAACTGAGCACACGCTTGCTCAACCGAGAACGTTTTGCCATTTCCAGAGAGTCCTGTAATGAACGTTGGATAGAATAGACGGGACTGAATAATTTTTTTAAGATCGGTGAAATTGCCAAACTTGACGAAGGTATCATCTTTTACGGGGATAAGGTTTTGTTCAATGGAAGGTTCTGCAGAAGGTGATTTTACAACTTGCTCAAACTGCTCTCGTGCTTCCTGAATAGTAAGATTCCACTTACCACGTCCAGTTTTAAAACCAGAAAGTTTGTTAGTGATAGTCTGATAGTTACCACCATTCATTGCACACCATGCCTTGATATCGGCAGTGGTAACAGACTCGCCATACACTGCTTGAAGGGAAGTACGAATGTAATCAGCAGAGAGTGTCATAATGTGGTTTGTTTTGTTTCAACTGAAGTAATTATACACGCAAAAAGGGCACCGTTAAGTGCCCCCTGTGACAGATTTGAAATTGGTTTCAATCTTCACCCTTGTCAGTCTTGAAGACTTTGGGTGCCTTAGGTGCCTCAGGTTTTTTTGGAGCAACTGCCTTGGCAACTGGAGTAGGAGCTGCTACAGGAGCAGGAGGAGTAGGTGCAGCAGCTGCTGGTGCTTCTCCACGGTTAAGTAAATCGCCAAATCTAGACATTGTTTTATTTGTAATTTTTTATTATTTAGGCAATCAGTTCTACAAATTCATTGAGAATTTTTTTGTTCATTTTTTTAGTTGCCAAACTCTTAGTGAATGCCTTTTTAATCTGTGCCTTGGTAGCGTCTTCAGTAACATTGAAGGTAGAATTTTGTGCAAGCATGTTTGCAGAAAGTCCAAAGTAAGTATGATATCCAGATTTCTTGATAGAGAATGCTCGATTTTTCTTCCAAAGAACTTCTACTTTGTCATACTCTGGTCCACCCCAACCATAATAGCGGCGAATAAAAGATTTAGCATCGCGTGGTTCAAGAACGCGAATTCCAATAAAGTTTACATCCTTAAAGTTATCGCGAAGATTTTTAAGAAGAACATCAGTGAAACCATACCACTCAGTATCAAGAGAATATGTATGTCCGATTTTCTTATCTCGAAGAATACAAGCAGAATTCATTCTGCCAGTTCCCATATATGGTTTTGAATCCTCAGGATCAAAGAACCTGGTGAGTTCACGATGATAGTTCAGATAACCTGCTTCGCCGTCAGTTAGTATGACACATTGAACTTTTTGTACTTTGGTTTCTTTTTTGAATTGGGGAATGATTTGATGCATTGCAACAAGTGATTCATTCAGAGGTGTTCCAGAAAGTCCCATACCAATAGGAATTTGATAGTGAACCATTCGGCGGAAAGAAATAGCAATTCGCCAAATATTACGCATTTGCACATCCATCTGTGTGGCTTTTACTTTACTAGTAAACAAGTGCATCAAAGAGAACCATTCATTGATATGAAGAGAACCCTCTTTCTTATCATATGCTGGTTCTGGAATTATAGGACGATTGTTTTCATCGTAAGAAATTTTACGATATTCATTCGTGAAAGCATATACATCGAAAGGAATTCCAACTTTCTTACAAAACCACATCAGGTTATAAAGTTGCTTGAGAGTATCTTCCATGACATATCCCATGGATCCAGACCAATCAAGAACAAAGATTAGTCCATGATTTTTGCCATCAGGAATAGTAGTTACTTTTTTGAATAGATCTTCATTGTATCGATAAGTGTGTAGTTTGCTCGTATCAAGAACTCCAGTCCTACTAGTAGTAGCACGAGCATAAGAATCTGCGGATTTACGACATTCGAATTCTTTGACAAGATAACTCACCTCCTTTTGTGCAGTTCTTTTGAATTCATTATAAAGATAATCTGGACGTTCGAAAGATAGTTGATCATATTCATCCCAGTTCGTTAAACAACTATCATGAATGGTCTTGTTATCAACAATAATGCTTTTAAGATTCAGTTTGGGAATCTCAACGTAGATATTCTCATAACCCTCTGTAGAGGCAAGTTGTTTGATTGCTTCCTCAAGAGAATTAGCAGTTTTAACATCAAGTTTGTCCTGACCACTACCACCCTGATTTACATTTTCTTCAACCTCTTCAGGTTGACCAGAAGCAGAGTCAGATACTTCACTGTCAGAAGAATCAGAAGGAGATTCAATGGAATCCAGTTCAGAAGAATCAGTGCCATCAGAAGAGGTAGCACCACTGGAACCATTCTGCGCCATAGGGGGATTTTCATTTTCAGGTTGCTCCGCTTGTTCTTTACAAAATTTATACAATTCTTCTGCAACGTCTAAAACATCATCAAAAGTTTCTGTATTATTAATTTTATTACAAATTTCCTTTTCAGCAACATTAAAGGGAATACTTACAAAACTACCAATCTTGAAATACAAATTTGCCTTATCAGCAAGATTCATCAGATCCAAATTTTCGTTCTCAATGGCGAAGAAATCCTCCTCGGCAAGTTCCTCATAACCGCGATAAAAAGTCTTAGAGATGCCAGCGTAACGACGCTTCATCAGTTTTTCAATACGAACATCTTCAACAACATTTACAAATTGGGGAGGAATATTTCTTTCTTTCAACCAATCGCGATCAGGTGTATAAAGGGCATGTCCCACTTCATGCCCAACCAACATATCATAAACAGAAGAACTCGCTTTCTCCCACTTAGGAAGGGTTAGAACGCGAGTGTGAACGTTAAACTGTGCAGTTTCTACATGGCGGTGCTCAACCACCAAATCTTCTGTTGCAAGAAGTTTAGCCAGGTGAGATTTGATTTCGTGGTTGACCGTCATCGGGTAACATCATTCGTATGGACTCATAATACGATGAAATCGCCTTGTCGGGACGAGTCATGTGACGCTTCTTGAACTGTCTTAGTGCTTCTCTACGCTCCCTCATTGCTTGAGGTTTCAGGGTAGGTTTCTGTTCTTTCCGTGAGTGATGCTGCCAATTAGGGGTTGTCATGGAAAAATTCCTTTAGTGACGATTGACAATTTGGTGGTTCTGGATCCTTGATTCCCTTGATCTTCTTCCACTTATTATACATGGCCTGCATGTACCATGATTGTGCCAAACTTTTTGGTCCGTTTTCTAGAAGATTAAGTTCCTTCTTGTTACTCGTAAACTGTTTGTATTCTTCTCTCCAGTTCATGATACCTTACGCGAGAATCCTTTCACTTTATCAAATTTAATGACACTTTGGAATCTGTCTTCCATACCACTTTTGTGAGAAATAACAAACACATTTGCGTCTTTAATTACAAATCGAATAATCTTTAAAAATTCTTCTGTTCCAAATCCGTCGAGTGATGAATCAAACACCTCATCCATAATCAACAGGTTAGTATTTACAGAGTTTTTGACACGCGCTACTTCACGCCAAGTGAATAGTAGGGCAAGGTCGATTCTCATTTTCTCACCTTCACTGAAAGAACTATAAGAGAAGTCTTCGTGAATGGGTGATTTTACTGTTTCGCTAAATTCTTCATTCAAATTAAAATTGATGTAGAAGTCCATCATCTGTAGGTAGCGATTAACCTGTCGATTTATGAACGGAAGATACTTCTTAATGATCTTCGTTTTTACGCCATCATCCTTGAGTAAGGAATAGGCAAAATCGTAATGAACGATTTCTTGTCTTTTTTCTGATAAGTATTCAATTGTCTTTTGGAGATTTTCTCGAAACTCTTCTAACTTTTCATGCTCAGTATTTCTGTTCTGTAAGTTATTGGTAATAGTTTGAATTTCATGTTCAAGATCTCGGATTTGTCTTTGATTGAGATTGATCCGAGTATTGTTTTGAGAAATGCCATGCGTTAGTTTTGTAATCTCCTGGGAAAGGGTATTAAATTGACGCTCTCGTTCCTGTTCGAACTTTATTGTTTTTTCGAGTTCTTCATAACCATCCTTAAGTTCCTTTGCTTTATTTTGAGCGTCACTAATTCTATTTAACCTAAACTCTTCTTCTATATCCTGTGTACAGGTGGGGCAGACCGTATTTTCTGTGAAAAACTTATGTTCTTTGGTAATTGTACCTACCTTTTGAGAAAGTTTTCCCTTTAAGTTATTGAGTTTTACTAACTTCTTTGCAGCACCCGTAACATCTTGTTGTTCTTTTGAAATCCTCTCAACATCAAGTTCCAACTTGATATTTTCTTTAAGATGATTATCAACTTCAACCATTAAAGTATCAATTTTTTTCTTACTAGAATCAATATTGGCATTTCCACGATTCTCAAGTTCTTCAATAAACTCTTTCTGCATTTTCATCTTATCTTTAAGAGTACTCTTCTTCAGATCAAGAGATTTAATTTGTTCTTTCCTTTCTCTAATGTTATCTTTAATCAAGTTACTCATTGCAGAGAAGATACGAATATCAAGAAGATCTTCAATAACTTCACGTCGATTAGAGGTTGTCAACTGCATGAAAGGCACAAAAGTGCTACTACCCAAGATTACAATCTGGGTAAAAGATTTATAGTTTAACTTAAGAATATTTTGCTCTAGTATTCTTTGATTAGCACGATCATCTGCTTCTTTATGAAGAGGACTACCATTTACTTCAATATCAAATACATTTGGTTTGATTCCCCGACGCACCAAATAATCTCTGCCATTGACAGTGAATTCTACTTCAACCAAACAGTCCCTTTCATTGGTTGTATTAATTAATTGTGGTTTATTAATCTTACGAAAGGGTTTATTAAACAAGACAAAAGTCAGAGCATCTAGCACTGTACTTTTACCAGCACCATTAGTTCCAACAATTAAATTTGTTTGATATTCTTCAAAATCAATTTCAGTTTCATGATTGCCGGTAGAAAGCAAATTCTTCCAACGAATCTTCTTAAATGTAATCATTCTTTGGGTTTAGGGGGAATAACAATATCGTCAGGTGTAATCACAGTGTATTTGTAATTATAGTGCTTACACGTTGTTATGGCAAGTTCATCGTCTACTTCGACAACTTCCATTTGTTTCTCATATTCTGGATCAAACTCCAACATCATTGCATATCTTTCTGCGTCATCTTCCTCCTCAAACAAAAATAAGACTTTATCGCCATACTCATCTTGTACGGCATATGCTCCGTCATCTTTTCTGTCTTTAAGAGTGAGAAGAAACATTACTCTACCTCGCAGGCTTGTCGGTATAAATCTTGAAAGATATTTTTAATAATGTTCTTATCAAATTCAACCTCAGATTCTTCAATATATCGATTTAGAATTGAGATTGTATTTTCCTCTTCATCCACTTCAAAATCTTCATTGTTTGCGATTTCAAAGTTTTCAACGATTTTTAAATCATGTATTCCAACATGATAGAGTTTATCTAGAAATTTTTCAAAATTCTTAGGATCTGTTTTTTTACGAACAATCACTTTAACAATTTTGTTTTCATATTCAGATGCATCAAAGATTTGATGTGGAGTATCTTCGTAGTAGATATTATAGAATAATTTATATGGGTTATTGATTGTAGTAGTTTCTAATGTCTCTGTGTCAAAGATATGGAAACCACGACTATCATTCACATCATTCCAAAACATTTCATAGGGATTACCTAAGTAGAAGATTTTTCCGTTGTCGCTCCGTGTATGGTAGTGTCCTGAAAACACTTTGTCGAACTTCTCAAATTCGTCGACTGCCATACCTTCTTCCATGACGTGTCCACGATGCGCTCGGAATCCGTTGAGTTCAAGGTGCCCCATCGCACATACGCTATCAGTATTTTTGATAGCTTTGACAGTTTCATCAAAGTTTTCTGCATTGATCCAAGGAATAAGTAAAACTTTTAGTTTATCTAAAATTAATTCTGAAACTTCACTATAAGTTGTAATATTTGAATATGTTTGTAGGAGAAGTTCAGGTGAATTTACAAAATTGGTATTTTTATAATAACAATCATGATTACCGATAATGATATGAGTTTCATATTCGGAGAGAGGATCAAACACAACTCGCTTCGCCCATTCTAGCGATTGATAATCTATTGACTTTCGACTATCAAACGCATCACCCATATGAACGACCGTTTTAATATCATACTCTTTTAGAGTTGGAAAAAAGATATTTTTATAAAACAGTTCGAAGTAATCGTGAAGATGTTTAGATCCTTTACGTGCTCCATAATGCGTATCGGTAATGATGGCAACTTTCATCGATTCGTCTTATACTGGATATTGTCCTTAATACTATTATAGTCTGAACTACTACCAGAAAGCAAGCTATCGTCAACCATCATAACTTCATCGTAACCAGTACGCTCAATAATTTTGGTTTTAATGTCCAGTTGCTTCTTCTCTTTTTGAATACGCCTCAGAAAAGCATAATGGATGATCTGAGTGAAGTATGCAAAAGGGTTCTTAGATTTCTCTGGATCGAAATTGTGAATATATTGGACACAATTTTCAATACCATCAGAGATCATGTCCTCACGGAACATGTAATTTACAAAGTTTGGTTTGTATGAAAGGTGTGTAGCAATTTTCAAAAAACACTCACCAAGATAGTTCGTGATGGGAGGTTTTCCTGCCCAGTGCTGTGAACGGTCTGCTTTAGTGGGTTCTCTACCGTTGATCTCAATAAAACTTTTTTCTACCTTTGATCTGTAAACAATCAGTGCTTCTAGTAATTCTTTGTTGTTTACATAATGTTCTGTTTTCTTTTTAGGCATGACATTTTAATCATTCTTATGGGTTGTTTCTATTATAACACATTTTAAGGACTTGACAACATTGGCATTCATAAGTAGAATACCTTTGTTAGGTTTGAGAGACAACTATAGCTACTTAGCTGTCTTTAGTATCTGTGGGTGGTAACTTCTCAGGACCTTTGAATAATTCCTCTAGTTTCTTCCGAGCCTCCTCAACGGAAGCAACATAACCCATTCTATCTGATAGATCACTTACCTCTATTTTACTTGAAGATCTATCAAGAAGTATTTCTTCATCAGATTCAAGATAGTTATTGTAAATCTCAATTATTTTTTTATCATTACATTCTGTCATGGTTACGATCTTATCGTAATTTACAACAAAGATATCATCATTAGATAATTCAATCCATGGTTTAATTTTTACTACTAAACCAGTGGCATGATTAATATGCTTTATTACTACTGGACTTTGTAAAATAACCACCATGTTATCATCATTAGAGTCAATCGATGATAATGCGAAGATTTCTTCACCAGATACTAATTTAATAATTGCGTAGAATTCATCTCCCATTAGTTCTTTAGCGGTATGTTTACAATATCATAATTAAAGTTTTCTTCGTTATAAACCTTGATTCTTTCTATTAAATGATTAAGTGTATAATTTTTCCTGGATTTGTAGGAGATGTCGTCAGCAATATCATAGAGTGTTGCCTTGGTCTTGTTATTTCCTTTCCTAAGCACACGTCCAATAGACTGGAGATTCCGTATTCTAGACTTGGAAGGAGAAGCAAAAATGACATTGTGCAGGTTCTTGATGTTAATTCCTGTACTGAATGTTCCGTATGATGCGACGATAATTGCGTCGTTTTCTTTTTCGGTGATTTCTCTTACTTTTTCTCTATCTTCTGTTCCCACTCCACCATGAACAAAAAACACATGACGATTATCTACACTACCACTATTTATCATTTCATATAATGGTTGCCCATGACCTTCTACTCTTGCAAATAGGATAAGAGTATTACCTTTGAGATCAAGAGCCAGATTTCTAATAAATCTGTTACGTTTTTCGTGGTTGATAATATATTGAACTTCATCTTCAAAAGTTTCAAATCTATGTGCTGGGTGTTTCAATAGAAGCACGTTGATATCTAACTTAGCAACATGACCCTTCACCATCAGTTCTTCAGTTCTGATGATTTTGTATGAAGGACCGAATAGACCCTCTAGAACCCATTTGTGTGTTTGCGTGCCATCTAGCGTGCCAGTAAATCCGTAACGATATTTTGCGTCACCAAGTTTTGACATTATAGATATAAGTGACTTACTTTTGAACTGGTGTGCCTCGTCCCCAACAACTACGTTAAATCGTTCAAAATACTTTCGGGGGAGTTTGTAGATGGACTGCCAGGTAGTGATGATGACTTGGGAATTAGTTTCCCTTTCTCTACCAGCGTATATTTTGTGACAAAATGAACCTACGTCCCAACCATAATCTGCAAAATCTTTATACATCTGTTCTACTAGCGAAGTCGTTGGAACAACTATCAGAGTATTTTGTCCGCGCTCAACGTGATATCTCACAATCGAATATATCATCAGAGACTTTCCAGAAGCAGTTGGGGATATCAACAACCTTCTATTATGCCTTAGTGCGTCGTATACCCCTTCGATTTGGTAATCCCGAGGCGGATACTTAGATACTGAAGATATGTAATCTTTAACTCCTTCTTTTGATATTCCCGAATTAACTTCAAAGGGAAGACCATAATATTTGTTGTCACGAAACTCATACGTATATCCGTGATTGTCACAAAATCTTGTTACCTTATCCAACAACCCAACGTATATCTCTCCATTCTGGGTGTTGAATAGACGTATTTTTCCATCCCAATACTTGTTACGGTATTGAGGCATAAACTTTGCACCAGGTACATCAAAGGTAAATTGGTCTGCTAACTCGTAGAAGACGTGTGGTTCTGCTTCGACCTTTAAATATACTTCATTCTTTTTTGATATAATCAAATGAGACATAATCCATAGGATTCACCTATGAATATTTATTACATCTCTCTAAACTGATAATCTAACATCATTCTATAAACATTATCTCTTAACGCCCACAATCTTTCCTGCTCATCATGTGGTCTTGCAGGGGCACCTGGCCAATATTTAATTGTTTCTTGTACACTATGGTGTATCAAGCGAATATCATCTATTGTAAGTGCGACCATATAGTCGTATTGTTGTTGTTCTTCTTCGGAGAAATAATCGTCTTCGTCGAACATGGGTCTAAATTAATTGAATCCTGATTGAAACTTATTCCATTCAATTGCATTCTTAATTTGAAAGGTTCTATTGGAAACGTTTTTAATAATTTCTTCTAAGAACTTAAGCATCACATCATAGTATCGAATTTTCATGTCTACTTTGTTTAACTTCTCATCGGCATCCATATACCTCTGTAAGGCGTCCTTTTCTCTAATCTTATATGGGAAAGGTTCTTCAACGTACACCTCTGCTGGTGCTTTCCCTGTGTAGTAGTTGTGACGCTCTAACTTCACTCTGTTATAAGACTCTCTACTCTTCTCTCGAAGAAGTGTAATTGTATTATAGACAGTGTAATATTTTGAGTGTAGTTGTGGAATTTTTAAAGACTCATCATGTAGGTTATCAGGATCTATGACAGCATCACGCTCCCACATTTCCTGAATTTTTTCAAGGTTCATAAAGGTATGCCAGTTGGATCAGTTATATTGTAGATAGTATACTTGAAAGATGCCTCTGCTGTAAAGTAATTTACATCATTCTCTGTGGCATTAAACTGCAGTGACGTTAATGACACTGGAAACAAATCTGAAAACTTGACCATCGCCATGCTGCGATAGTTACTATTTAGTAAATGTAGTGTTCCATCACAGAATTGCAGTTTTTCATCCGGTTGACCATCAGAATTTGTCGTTAGGTCTTTAAACTGCTTGAAATTCTCAGGAATACCTAAACCAGTAATCCAATTATGAATGATCATATAGTTTTTAAGATCTTCATCAACTAAGAAGTTGATCGTAAAATCTTCATACATGACCTCATCTCCAGGGACATCCAGAATTCTGAATGTGGTTCCCTGCAAAGCAGTACCTAGACTGATACCAGGTACATTAGCAGAATTTGAGAAAAAGTCAACCTTTTCTTTAGTTGCTAAGTTCAATTTAAATCCAATAGGAGACATGAAGTTCCTATTTTGGATTTGATGGTCATAAAAATTGCGAGATGACATTAGTCAGAGATGATAAGATTAAACCAAGATTCGCTCATACCTTTGATGATATCATCTGCAGATTCAGCGTTATCTGCATATCCTTCAGATACCAGGTGTGCGACTACCTTTTCATAATCCTCGTGGATTCTCTTTGTTTCTCTAGGAGTTGGTTTCATTGTTAGATTATGGTTGTATGTTTATTTATTCCGAAACGACTGTACTGCGAGTAAATCCACCGTTATTACCATCTGGATTTGCACAAACTGCTTGGGCTAGTTCTTCAGTTTCGTAAGTGATTTTATCTGATGATTTATCAGACCATCTATTACCGCCCTTATAGTATAGTGTAAGTGTATCACTAACCAAACTGGGTTTTGTGATGTAGAACGCCATAAGTATACGTTTTTAGATATTTAGACAAAAAAAGGGGTGCCGTAGCACCCCCAGAAATATGTGAACCGAAATCACATGAGGTTTTGAACTTGTACGCGACGATAGTAGCGGTTGGAGTTGGTCTTAATACGACCAAGTCCTGCAGTGGTGCCTTCAGCGAATGGGTTAGCAACAAGACCGTAGCGGGTCTTAAAGCCAATCTTGGGCTGGAAGGTGTTCTCGCCAACTGCACGAACCATCTGGAGAGGAACGTATGGGCAGTAGAAGAGACCTGCGTCATAAGGTGAAGAACCCTTATAACCAACAACGTAGTACTGGTTGTCAGCGAGGTTTGCAGAATAAGGATCGATGTATACACGATACTTACCCTGAAGAACACCAGCGAAGGTGTTGCCGCTGTCATCAACGTTAAGGTTAGCGTTGAGTGCAGGGGTGTAATCGAGAACGCCTGCCATGGTTAGGGCTGATGCAACGTCTGCAGAGCAGAGGATCATGTTACCCTTCCCGCGACGAGTTCTTTGTGCGATTGCGTTTGCATCGCGCTCGATCTGGAAGATAAGTCCCTTGAACTTCTCAACACTCCAGCGTCCGTTGGAGTCTACGTCGAGGTCAAACTTACCAGCGGAAGCAACGTTGGTCTGTGCGCCAGATTCTGCTGCTTTGTAGATGGTACGGATAACTTCGCGGTTGATTTCAGCAAGAATCTCAGTGCTAAGAATGTTAGCGAGTTCTGCTTCAGCGTTGAGACCGTGGATTGCCTTGAGGTCTTGAGCAAGCTCTAGTGAGTACTCAGCCTTCAGGGCGCGTGACTTAGCTGTAACGGTGACTTTCTCGATTGAGAATGCCATCTCGTTGAAGTGGTTGTAATCGCCACTTCCGAGTGCTTCAGCATCCTCGGTGTCCATGCCTTGTCCAACTGTGTACTGCTTCTGAGTAGCAGCAGAGTCGGGGCTAAGGAGACCAGGGTTAGAAGCGTTTGAACCAGCGCCAGTGGTGCCAAGACCAACTGCAGCGCCTTCAGAACCAGAAACATATCCGGAACCGATTTCACTAGTACCTGAAGAAGAATCGGTTGCAGAGAATACGGTGTCTGCTTCGTCGAAGAATGCTTCGGATCCACCTTGTGAGGTGTACTTAGAACGCATTGCGAAGATGAGTCCAGTAGGACCGTTCATTGGCTGAACGCCTGCGAGGTCATAAGCGACCAAGTTAGGCATTGAGCGTCTGATCAGTGAGATCAGAACAGGGTCGAAACCAGCGGTTGGTGAAGATGCGTCTGCACTGAAACCAGCAGTTGAACCTGAAGAGCCAGTTGCGTTAGTAGGAGCTGCTTCTGAAAGGAATGCACGCTCTTCTCTTGCTTCTCTCTCTTGGTTTTCTAACAGGATAGCGGTGACTGCTCTACGATGGGAATCCTTGATAGGATCCATACCATCATAATCGAGAACGGGTGCCCACTTCTCCTGCAGTTGTTCGGAATTGAACATTTGCATTTGAATTTTACCTCTTTAATTTAAAAACGTTATAGTTTGATTGGATAATTTAAAAATCACTTCTTAGAAGCTCTCTGAAGAACTGAAAGATATGACTCCATTAAAGGAGAAACACTCTGAGTTTCCTGACTCTCATCAGAAACCTCTACTTCTTCAGCTACTTCTCTTTGAGCACTAGTTGCACTGTCGGAGAAATATGAATTTCTCAGAGTAACTAGTTTCTCACGATAGGTCTCTTCACTATCAAACTCAACATTTTCGGCAAGAGAGGCAAGTTTTTCTTTCTGAGTGACTGCAAGTCCTTCAGAAATTTCTGCAAAAATAACATCTGCAACTGACTCTGCTAACCTCTTATTAAGAGCAACGTTCTTATCGATTTGCTCGTTGAGTTTAGACTCCATTTCATCTAGTTTATCTACCATGCTTTCGATTACATCGTATTTTTCTTCAGGGATTGATACATAATGTTCTTCAAAAAGACTCTTCATTCCGTCAAGGAATGATTCTGTCATTTCGGTCTTCAGACCGTGCTCAATAGCGAGTTTGTTTTCTGTCATCCATTCTTGAGAAACATACTCAAGATAGGAATCAACACGCTCTACGAGTTCTGACTTAACAGAAGCAACTTCTTCGGAAAGTTGTGCTTCGTATTCTGCCTTAACTGCTTCAGTAATCTCAGCAGCTTTTGCTTTGATTGCAGTCTCGAAGATTGTACGTGCTTTGTCTTGGAACTCTTCGGAAAGTTCTTCACCAGCAAACAGTGCATTAACGTCTTCTTCGACGCTGTACTCTGCTTCGGTTTCGGTTTCTTCCTGGACTTCCTCGTCGGTAGCTTCCGCAACAACTTCTTCTTCGGTAGTCTCTTCTTCAGAAACTACTTCTTCTTCGGTTGCTTCTGCTTCTGCAACGATCTCTTGATCTCCCTCAACTTCAACTTCTGCCTCTTCTTCCTTCATACCCTTAGGCATAGGATCGGCAGATTTGGCACCTTTGTTAACGACATTCTTGACTTGAGCAAGAGTCGAACCAGGTTCCTTGAGTTTTGCTGAATCGTCATCGGGACGATAGTTTTCGGGGGAAGGGCCGCCGAGATCCTCAACGCTTGGTTGGCCATCAGGTTTACCTGAGGTCAACGTGGGCATTGGCTCAGCAGCAGCAGCCCCTTTGGTTACTGCGTTTTCCATTTCTTGTAAATTGCTACCAACGGACATTTGTTTATGATTAGTTTGTATTAATCTGTATTTATTTATATTATTATAGATTTGCTAAGAAATCCTGGAACAGTGATAGTTTCTGCTCCTCAAGTGCTTTTTGGTCGACGAGAGTGTTAATTCTCTTCTGAGTCTTCTCTGCGAGTTGTTCACGGAGAATTCCTCCTTCCCATACCCACTCTTTTCCTTCCATAATTCCTGATACAAAAGCATCAGGTGCAGAAGGATCGGCAACGATATCAGCAGCAGTTGCTAACATGAAATCTTCACCTACAATTTTACATCCTGTATGATCTTCCTTAATGGAACCAATGCCACGAGAAGAAACTCCTAGTTGTACACCTTCACCAATTAGTGATTGTGCAATCTTACCCATAGGAGTGTCAAGAAGTTGTGCTTTTCCTCTAAAATTGTTTCCTTCTTGAACGAGAGAAACAATCATATGAGAAACACGATCAAGATTGACGGTAGGACCATCAGGATGACCGAGTTCTCCTAAAGCACGACCTTTTGCTGTGAAGTTTTCGTTATAACGACCTACTTCACGGGCAAGAGTTTCAGTGGGATACATGCGACCGTTACGGTTTTTGATGCCACCCTGAAGGAAAGTACCTTCAATGAAACACTTCTTACATTTGCCAACCTTTTCGGTTATAAACTCAACTTTTGAGATTTCTTCTGTGATTAGTTTCATTTTTTTAAGAAATGTTGTATGCTACTTTTGCTGCTTTTACAGAACCACCATTTGAGGCAGCACTGAGTAGATCTGTAGGATCCTTTTCAACATATACAGTTTCGCCGTCTTTTAAAGTAAAACTACCAATGGTAGAACTACCAGAATCTGCTCTAGTAATAACTAGTGCAGCAGAATGACCGTTATACAATCTCACAACCGTTGCGTTGCTTACGTTTGTAGCGGGATTTAAATCAGTCTCCGCTGCCAAAACTTTAAGTATCATTGTTCGGAATCCTCTTCTGTATCGGTTTCAGTCTCTACATCAAACATTGAAAGAGCAACATCAGGACGTTGAGATTCAACACCTGCTGAAGCTTTTGCAAATAATGCATTCTTAATATTGTCGCTAATTTCAGACGCAGAAGCGTCTGTAGCAATCAAATCGACGATATTTTCCATGAAAATAATATTAATGTATATTTTTTATTTATATCTCAGCAGATTTGGTGTCTTTTTGTAGATCTGCATCGGTCAATTTGCCCGCAGCATCATCTGGATCTTCATCAACAGGAATATCACCTAACAGTTCATCACCACCATCAGGTAATGGTTCACCAGTGATTGGATCTACTGAAGCTGGATCTGGAATAATACCAGCAGCAATTTCCTTCTCAATTTGATTATCAATTTCAAGGATTTCTGTGTCAGTTTGACGAAGAATCTTACGGCGAATATAATCTACAGAATAATATTTACCGATATATGGTTCGATAGTTGCTAAAGTTGCAAGTCTTCCATCCATCAGTTCACTTTCTTTGAGTTCTGCAAACTGATTATCATATAAGAAATCATATTGAATATGATCACCAAGTTTCTCCCAATCTTCTGGAGTGATAATATTTTTTAAGATAAGTTGAGTTTTAAGCATATCATTGAAGAGTTGCCCAAATCTCTTTCTTAAACGACCAACAAACTTAGCAAACTTCAGTTCATCGCGAAGAATTTCTGAGGATCTTCCCAAATTAAAACCACCATCGCTAGCAATTCTAGATTCAGGAACACCAAGTGCTCTATACAGTTTCTTCTGGAAGTATTCAATATCAGAAAGTTCTCCCAGATTCTGTCCACCAGGTAGGGTGGTGATCTCAGTTCCACGACCACCTTCTCTTCTAGGTAACCAGAAGTCTTCCATCATGGACATAAATTTGCGATCATCTCTGATCTCACCAGTTTGTGCATTATAAACCTGCTTATTTCTATAGCGGTTCATAACATCACGAAGATATTGTTCTGCCTTAACTTTTGGTAGGTTACCAACATCAATGTAGAAGATTCTACGTTCTGGTGCTCTCGATAATCTGTAGATAACAAGTGAATCTTCAATCATACGAAGTTGATTGAGACCCTTAATTGCTTTGTGAAGATATGAA
>Ga0163110_10000521_pt1 | contig 18282 bp, 17 predicted proteins | sample CRUFie1St17metaG_FD_108703 | JGI IMG/M metagenome (GOLD analysis project Ga0163110, IMG submission 108703) | Marine microbial communities from the Costa Rica Dome - CRUD Field 142mm St17 metaG | ecosystem: Environmental > Aquatic > Marine > Oceanic > Photic zone | place: Costa Rica: the Eastern...
ACCCAAAATTATATCAGGCGAAGTATAATTAAATTTTTTTAGTTTTTTTACAGAATCATTAGGCATCGAATGGCAATCAATAAGCAAGACCCACCCAAACTTACGCTTAGTTTCCGCCACTATGGAATTTAATTTCTCATGATACGGGAAGTAATATTCATTCAGTCTTTTACTTGCCTGCTCTATAGTGATCTTTCCACTATTTATTAACTTATCCCTAGCAACTATACGAGGGATAACCCCCAATCCTGACTTCACTTTATTAGATTGCTTTGCTTCATTTAGACCCTCAATAACTTGAGAGTCTAATTCATCAAAGCTACGGTTAAGATCTACAAAAGCCCTTGGCGCAATAGCTGATAAAAGAAGTGAACCATGTAAGCTCACATCGGAAAACAGTTCATCTACATATGCATCCTCTGAAGATCTTAATTCAAGAGCCTTTAAATTAGCATTTCCCTCAAAAACCTCATTATATAAACGACCCGAATGAGGTGACGAAAAAATAGTAGCACTTTTTAGAACTAAATCTGATTTTAATAAAAAAGGCTTAGTATTCATTATTAGTTTCCTTTTATGGATTAATATATAAAAAATAGATTGTTCGAAAGCCCTTGATCATAATTTAATTCCCTCTTATAGACCTCTAACCGATGCAACGCGCATTCTCTACATGAGTGATTCTGTGAAAGCATGGTATTAATGGGCGTATAGCTCAGCGGTAGAGCACTACGTTGACATCGTAGGGGTCACTGGTTCGATCCCAGTTACGCCCACCAAAAACGGACCTCAATTATTGGGGCATAAAAATTGGCGCTAGCGCCCCTTGAAAGGAAGAGAAAAATGAAAGTGAAAAACTCGCTTCGCTCCTTAAAAGCCCGCCATAGAGATTGTAGGGTGGTGAGACGAAAAGGACGTGTATACGTTATTAATAAGACACAAAGACGTTTCAAAGCTCGTCAGGGATAGTAAAAAAAGAAATATGGGCAAAAAAGTAGTTAAATACTCTTAGCACTATTCTTTTATTAATTGACAGTCTTCAAATTATATCCATTCGATATACAATAAAAAGCAAACCTATAGTGCATAGATGCTTAATATTGAGCCAAGAAAATCTCCTTGGGGACACTCTTTATAAAATTCAAATATCCTTTTAAGAAAACTAATTTCTTGATTGCATAAATTTTATAATCAAATATCAAGTTTTGTATAACTAAATGAGTATAGAATGCATATCTGGATTAGAACTGAAGTTCGAGATTTTGAAAAAAGAGTTGGAATAGTTCCGCGGGACGTGAAGACGTTAGTTTCTGAAGGTTTTAAAGTAACAATCGAAGAATCCAATAATCGGGCAATTGCAATAAAACATTATAGAGAAGCTGGTGCAGAAATTGCAGCTTCTAATACATGGCAAAAGGCACCAAATGACACTATTATTTTTGGGCTTAAAGAATTACCCGAAGATGTCAAAACTCTGAGACACAGACACATCATGTTTGGGCATGCTTTTAAAGGGCAGCTAGGATCAAAGCTTCTCCTTGATCGATTTCAAAAAGGAGGTGGCAGTCTCTATGACCTCGAGTACTTATTAAATAAGAATGGTACTAGAATAGCCGCATTTGGTTATTGGGCCGGTTTTGCTGGAGCAGCCGTAGCAATAAAAGTATGGCTTCATCAGCAAATAAATGACTTTCCTGGTCCAAATAAAATAAAAGTTTATCCTGGAAGAAATGAATTAGTTGAGGAACTGAGGTTAGCTTTTCTAAATAAGATGGTTTTAAAAAAATCCAAACCAAAAGTGATAATAATTGGAGCTCTTGGCCGTGTAGGATCAGGTGCAACTGAATTAGCTAAAAACCTAGAGCTTGAGATAACAAGTTGGGATATTCCAGAAACTAAAAATGGCGGACCATTCCCACAGATTTTGGAACATGATATCTTTATTAACTGTATCTTGGCCCGTCCAGGTGTACCAATTTTTGTTCAAAAATCTGACATAAGGAATTCTCAGAAACTGAGCGTTATATCAGATGTATCATGTGATCCAGATAGTCCATATAATCCAATACCAATATACAAACACGCTACGAGTTTTTCTGATCCTGTTATTCGAACATCTCATGGAGAAACGTACTTAGATGTAACAGCAATTGATAACTTACCATCAATGCTACCAGTTGAAAGTAGTGAAGATTTTTCCAATCAGTTACTGCCAACATTGCTTGAGTTGAAAAAGATCGATAAAGGGCCTTGGAACAAGGCAAAAGAAATTTATTTACAACACATTTAGGAGAATTTGATGCCACATATTCATTGGGTTGGAACAGGATTATCTGCAATACCGGGAATTAAACAACTTATAAAAAATGGCCACAATATTACCATATGGAATAGAACAGTAGAAAAAGCAAAGTTGTCACTTAAGGACCTTAATCCAGAAATATTAGAATTTTCGATTGAGGCTTTAACTTTAAGTCTCGAGGCAAATGATATTTTAATTTCGATGCTCCCAGGAGATTGGCACGTTCCCCTTGCTAAAATCTGCCTACAAAAGAGAGCAAATTTTGTATCTTCATCATATATAGCTCCCGAAATGTTGCAGCTAAACACAGATTTCAAAAATGCTAATTTAGCCTGTATTAATGAAGTGGGCCTTGATCCTGGAATCGATCATTCTATGGCGCACTTTTTAGTTAATGACCTAAAAAAATCAGTGCGCAATAAAGATATTTCTATTGACTTTATCAGTTATTGTGGGGGTGTGCCAAAAATTCCAAACCCTTTTCGTTATAAATTTAGCTGGTCTCCAGCAGGAGTATTAAAAGCATTAAAGTCTCCTTCAAAATCAATAAAGAATGGCGAGGTATGGAATGTTGATAGGCCATGGGATGCCATAACTAGGTATACTGCCCCACTGCCAGAACCAGAAGAGTTTGAAGTATATCCAAATCGTGACAGTTTACCGTTCATAAAGCAGTATCATTTTGATCCAGATTGGCAGATAAATCAATTTGTAAGAGGCACTCTACGGCTTGATGGCTGGGCTAAGGCCTGGTCAAACGTTTTTGCTGAAATTGAAAGCTTATCTTTTCCAGATGGTGACGCACGATTACAAGAAATGTCAGACGAATTTTGGGCCGCAAATGCTTACGAAGAAAATGAGCCTGATCGTGTAATTTTGTGCGTATCCCTGAGCGCTGAATCAAACTCTCAAAAATTATATCATAAAAGTTATGTATTAGATGCGTGGGGCAATCATGAAAGCTCGGCAATGGCAAGATTAGTATCAATTCCTGTTGCTACCGCAGTTGAAGCAATAAAAAACGGGGATATTAAATCAGGTGTAACCTCAGCACCCGACACACCTGATCTGGTTGAACGTTGGATGAAAATGGTAAATTCACTATCACAACATTTAGAAATTATTGACCACCTACAACAAAACTAACCTAAGAATTGTCTGATGTTGATAGTTTTATTATGTTTGGGTCAACTTCCACTTCTTCAAAATCAAAATTATCTAATTTGCGAGCCCTATTTCCTGCACGTTTAGATGAAATCTTTATCTCTTCAATATCTTTAGAAGCTTGAAGAAAATGTCTATCAAGGTTCATTACTCTTTCACTCAATCTCTCAACATCCTTAAACAGTAACCCTAATTCTATTCTTATTGCACCTGCTTGTTCTCTCATTCGAGCATCTTTAAGTATTGCCCGCATCGTATTTAAAGTTGCCATGCAAGTTGTCGGCGAAACAATCCAAACTTTTGAGTCAAAGCCTTCTCTTACAACATCTGAAAAATTGGCATGTAATTCAGCATAAACCGCCTCCGATGGTAAAAACATTATAGCTCCCTCAGCAGTTTCACCATCAATTATATATTTCTCCGCTATTGATTTAATATGCTGCCGTACAGAAGTTTTCATCATCCGGCTTGCCTCAATGAGTTCAGAAGAATTTGAAGAATTTCTCAGACGCTCATAAGCCTCCAAGGGAAACTTGGAGTCGATTACAATTGAACCAGGTGGATTTGGTAAATCTACCAAGCAATCAGCTCTTTTCCCATTTGAAAGTGTATGTTGGAATTTATATGAATCAGAAGGAAGGGCTTTAACGACTATATCATTCAATTGAATTTCACCGAATGCTCCACGAGTTTGCTTGTTAGAAAGAATATCTTGTAGGGATAAAACATTCCCAGAAAGTTTCTCAATATTTTCTTGCGCTTTATCTATGGTTTCTAATCGTTGTTGCAATTCACCAAGTGACCTAGCCGTTTTAGTTGCACTTCCTTGCAAACTTTCTCCCATTGAGTTTTGAACTTCTGCTAATCTTTCATTAATTAAATTGAGTAACTTTGTTTGACTAGCTGCTTGAACTTCACCTATAGTCTTTAAGCTACCTGTTAATTGTTGTTGACCATCTGCCAAAATTCTGACTTGTTCATTGAGGTTGTTTAATGCAGTTTTCGAAGGCTCTTCTGAGTTCTTATTTTTCTTTGAGAGAGATAATATTATAGTTAGTAATAGCAAGCTTGTTACCACCAAAATTATCAAATAAATATTCTCTAATATAAAATCTTGCATCATCGGCGCCCAAATAATTTCTCAATATCTGATAAACTTAATTCCACATAAGTTGGCCGGCCATGATTACACTGCCCTGAATGTGGCGTTTTTTCCATCTCCCTCAGCAAAGCATTCATCTCATCAATTTTCAATCTTCGACCTGAGCGCACCGATCCATGACAAGATATTCGACTTAAAATGGCTTCTATTTTCGTTTTTAAAATTTTACTTCTGTTTTGATCATTTATCTCATCAATAATATCCAAGATTAAATTTTCTACATTTACAACACCCAACATCGCTGGCGTTTCTCGAACTATTATAGAGCCCAACCCAAAAGGTTCCAGAACAAGGCCAAATGATCTCAATTCTCCTGAAAACTCCAAAACCCGAGAAGCATCACTTTCAGTTAAGTCAATTATTTCTGGAATTAGCAAAGTCTGTGTCTTAATTTTTCCTTCCAACATCGATTTTTTTAACTTTTCATAGATAATTCTCTCATGCGCAGCATGTGAGTCAACTAAGACAAAACTTCGAGTAGTTTGCGCCAAAATATAATTTTCGAACAAATGCGCCCGCGCAGTCCCAAGGGGGAAAGTTTCTATATCAATTTTGTTCTCTTGTGGAATCGTACCATTAATTTTTTCGAGGATTACATCATTATCTTTAAATTGCTCTAAATGCTCAAAATTTGATTGACTATTTACATAATTTGAATTTCGAATTGGTGTTCTTAAATCCGGGTTGGATCTCTTCTCTCCTTGAAATGCACCAAGGAGTTGTTGCCCAATAGTACTAGACGACCGATGACCTGATTCTGCCAACATATGTTTTAGCCCAGAGACAACTAAACCTCGAATTATTCCAGGCTCCCTAAAACGAACTTCTGCCTTAGCAGGATGCACATTCATGTCGACTCTTTTTGGATCACACTCAATAAATAATGCAGCAGCAGGGTACCTTTTATGTGGCAATAAATCTACATACGCTGCCCTTAAGGCGCCTAGTAAAATTTTGTCCTTTGTTGGTCTTCCATTCACGAAAAAAAACTGTTGTACAGCTGCACCTCTTGAATAGGTTGGCAATGCAGCATAACCAAATAATTTTATCCCATCTCTTTCTGTATTTATCATGAAGCTGTTATCTGTAAAATCTGCACCCAAAACCTGAGTCAATCTATTCTTAATAGCCTTAGAGTAATCGCCTGAACAGTTGTCGTATTTAAATATTGAACGGCCATCCCCGCCTTTGGAAATATCTTTAAGAGTAAAAGTTACGTTTGGCTCCGCTATTGCCAAACATCTAAGAACCTCAACAATTGCTCGGCTTTCCGCTTTATCACTTCTTAGAAATTTAAGTCTTGCTGGCGTTGCATAAAATAAATCATTCAAGTCAACAATTGTCCCTGACGCTAAAGCAGCAGGTTTAACCTCTCCAGTCTTACCTCCTGTAACATGGATAGCAAAAGCATTTGCATTGTCAGAACTCCTAGAAGTTATCTTTAACTTTCCAACTGCTCCCAATGAGGGTAATGCTTCACCTCTAAAACCAAAAGTGTTAATATTTAATAAATCTGTACCATCAATTTTTGAAGTGGCGTGTCTTGCAACAGCCAATGACAGATACTGACCTTTTACACCAGCTCCATTATCAACTACCCTCAGTAATGTTTTACCTCCATTAGCAAAAGTAATATCAACACGAGTTGCACCTGCATCCAAAGAATTCTCAACAAGTTCTTTAACAGCAGATGCTGGTCTTTCAACAACTTCTCCTGCAGCAATTCTATTTATAGCAGCATCTGAGAGTTGTCGGATTTCTCCTGATTTTCTTTCTGAAATGGCTTCTGTCTCACTCATAGAAACAATCTAAATTATTTTTTCTTAAGTTTCCATTATTTTTAAATTATACTCAAAGCCCTTGGGGCTCACCCACAATTACGATCGTAAAGTTTTTTGAAGAAAATAATCTTTTTGCCACTCTAGCGATATCAGATGACTTAATTGCTTCAATCTTATCATTTCTTGATTCAATATAATCCTTTTTCAGCCCAATAAATTGCATACTTGCCAGTATCTTTGCTATTCTAACATTACCATCAAACCTTAATGGATAAGCGCCAATTAAAAACTTCTTTGCTGCCTGTAATTCTTCATCAGTTACACCTTTTATTGCCATATTTGACAGTTCACTCCTTAAAATATCAAGAGCACTTGCTACTTTGTCATTGGAAGACTGAAACATCCCTAAATATAACTCAGAGTGATCATACTGTGCTAAACTCGTATTTACAGAATAGGTCAAACCACGCTTTTCTCTGATTTCTCTCATTAGCCTAGAATTAAACCCACCCCCACCTAAAATATGATTCAAAATATACGCTTCAAAGAAATCTTTATCGGTGCGTTCTATTCCTTTAAGGGTAAACATTACAACTGATTGAGGACTGGGATATTTAATAACTTTTACACCCAAATCAAATTGAGCTTCAGCCCTTATTGGAAGCGCTTTAGATGATTTTGGTATTCCTCTGAATAATTCTTCTAACATTTCGATTGCTTCTTTTTCTCCAATATCACCTACAATGGCTATTGAAGCACGATCACTATTCAAAGATATTTTGTGTGCTAAAATTAAATCATCTCTGCTCAAGTTTTTAATTTTTTCTTTATCTCCAAAAATATCAAAAGAATATATATGATCTGTAAAAGTTAGTCTAAATAATTCAGAATTTGCTATTTTCTTTGGATTTTTCTCATTTGATTCAATGACAGATACAATCTGCTTACGCACTCTATCTATTGCCTCCAGGTCAAACCTCGGTTTCGTCAGAGCATCTCTAAGTAAAGTGATAGCTTTTTTCTTAGTTTCACTAAGAAAACGCGATGAAACAGACAGGTCATCTCGACCAACGTCAAATTCAAATGAAGCTGCTATACTATCTCGCTCACGTGAAAACGACTGAGCATCCAAAGACCCAGAACCTTCTTCTAATAAGGCAGTCATAAAATTTATTGCACCGCGTGAGTTATGCTCATCCATCGAAGCTCCACCCCTAAATTTTATTTCTAAACTTATAAACGGGAGGCTTCTTTCTTCAACTAACCAGAAATTAATACCAGTGCTCGTTCTTAACTCTTTAATATCAAGACCAGCATATACTGGCTTAATTCCTAAAAGTAGGATCATAGTAACAAAAGCCATTAAGAATTTCATTTTTCAACCTCACTAGACTTCCTGATCCAGCCTGTTACGGACTTCTCTTTCTTAAATAACTCCCTAGCAACGTTCAAAACTTCTGTTGAGTCAACTTTCTGCAAATCTGACGACCATTCCAAAACATCCTCAACTTCCAACCCAGAAGTTAATGCCACACCAAATATCCTCGCCTGAGAGTAGGCACTATCCAATGAATAAGTTTGATAAGCCTTATATTGAAATTTTAACCTGTCTATATGGTCTTCATCCACCCCATTTGCCATTATATCTTCTATTACCTTATCTAATTCTATCTCAATATCTGCCAATGAGTATCCTTCAGAAGGTACAACTATTATGGTAAAATTTGTTTTATCATAAGAAAGACCGTCATAATATGCGCTAGTATAAATTGCTTTTTTACTGTTTAGCTGTAATTCTTTTCCCAAAAGTGATTGGATACCATCTGATCCAATCAAATCGGCTAATAAGGTTAATGCAGCTGCAGTTTTTTGATCACCATTATCTCTTTCATCTGCGATATAAGTCCTTATTAAATATGGCTGAGCAACTCTCTCATCTTCAAATATTAATCGACGCTGCACAATCTGAGGCGGTTCTGCGGGGCGAATACGCTCAATGAGGCTATTACTTTTTTTTATTTCCCCATAATACTTTTCAGCCATTAGTTGAATTTCTGATGGTTGGACATCGCCAGCGACAATTAAGATGGCGTTATTTGGAACGTAGTAGTTCTTGTAAAAATCTAAAACATCTCCTTTAGTCAAATTATCTAATTCATGACGCCAACCAACAATCGGTATTCCATATGGATGATTTAGATAGAGGGCTGCCATATTCTGTTCATTAAACAAAGCTCCAGGATTAGAGTCTGTTCTTTGATTCCTCTCCTCAATTACAACATCCAACTCGGTCTTAAAATCATTCTCTGAAATCACTAAATTTTGCATTCTATCTGCTTCATAATACATTAACATTTCAAGGTGCTCATTTGAAACTCGCTGATAGTAACCTGTGTAATCTTGTGAAGTGAATGCATTATCAGAACCACCCAAAGACTCTACTTTTTTACTAAATTCACCAGACTTAGCAGTCTTTGTTTTTTTAAAAAGCATGTGCTCCAGTAAGTGAGCAACCCCAGATTTTCCAATTTCTTCATCTGCAGCACCAGCCTTGTACCAAACCATATGAGTAACAATAGGTGCACGGTGATCTTCAATAACTACAACTTTCATTCCATTTTTTAAGAAAAATGAAGTGATGTCATTTCTTGCCTCTGATTGGGTCGAAAATGATAATAAAAATAAGAAGATGAAAGTACTAAATTTATGCATGTTTTATTTTGAATTTGGAGGGCGCGCTAAAATTTTAATCCCAATACCACTTAATCTATCCATTTCTTCCATACTATCCAGTGTCATTGATGAATAAGCTCTAAAGTAAACATTCATATCCACCAGGCGCTCAAGAAACAGGCCATTATTTTTTGATCGAAACTTCTCATCTTCTAAGGACAGTTCGCCTCTTATATTATCAATTAGCCCAAAACGGCTCACAGCCTCCTCAAGATATTTATCAACCTGAGAACTTTCTTCTTTTGAATTCAAAACCCCTCCTAAGGCGTTTATCACATCTTCTTGAGGGTTTATGTCGGTTAGATTTGATCCACCTAAAGTAGGAGTTGGCAGATTTGAAAAATCACTTGGCATTTCGATTGCTCTAAGTGTGACGAGTGCAAATTCATCTGGACCATTCCCAGAACTCCTTAATGTCAAAAGATCAGGGTCTTTATCTCCGCATGATATCAAAAACATGCCTATTAAAAAAACTTTAACTAACAATTTCATTAAGGGCCTACTTATGTTTAGCATTTTTCCTTCACCTAGCATATATATAAAACTACCTCATCTGTGACAATTACTTAGACTTTTTTTGCAGAAAAGAAAATTATCCCAAAAATACCCAAAAAAATGGCTACGTCTGCTAGATTAAAACTATATCTATTTACAATCCCACAACATGATATATTTAAAAAATCTACCACAGCACCATGGAAAATACGATCACAAACATTACCCATAGCGCCGCCCAAAACAAAGCCAGCCATAATTCTTTCAAAATTCGTGGTCAATCCTTTGAATGCGTAAAAGGTGATCATAACGCATATTGATAGGCTCATGAAAATAAGAATCCATTTTGCATAAGTTTCGTTTGAGGAAAATAAACCAAAGTTAATACCTTTATTCCACGCAAATTTAAATGTGATGTAAGGCTCATACACCTCAAGACTTCTAACTTTTTCCAGTCGTAAAACGTAAAGAACCCAATATTTGCTAACTTGATCGATTAAAAAAAGAAAAAAAGTCACTAAAAAATAAATATGCATAGCACAATCCTAATGCTTAAAGTGACGAACATTTGTGAAAACCATTGAAATTCCAGCATCATCTGTAGCTTGTATGACTTCACTATCTCTAATGGATCCACCTGGTTGAATAATCGACGCAGCCCCGGCTTCGACAACCTCAGCAACTCCATCAGCAAATGGGAAGAATGCATCAGATGCAACAACAAATCCCGCGTAAGACTTTTCTTCTAAACTCAAGGAATTCAACATGTCAGAAAATTTTCTTATTGCCACTCTTGCGCTATCTACCCTGCTCATCTGACCAGCGCCTATTCCAATTGTTGATAAATTTTTTGCAAGAACAATGGCATTTGATTTTACATGTTTTGCAACTTTCCATGCGAACGACAAATCAGCTAATTCAGTATCTGTTGGAACCTTTACAGTTACGGCTTGTATATCATCCGATAAGAAAGATCGATCATCAACTTCCTGTACTAAAATACCACCATAGATCTTTTTATAAATGAAAGAAGCATTATTTTGTTTTAACAAATCACCCGTTAACAATACTCTTAGGGATTTATTTTTCCTTAAAAGCTTTTTGCTTTCCTCTGTGCAGCCAGGTGCAATTAATACTTCTGTAAATGTTTTTAAGATTAACTCAGCAGTTTGTTTTTCTATAATCGTATTTAAAGCTATAATACCCCCAAATGCTGAACTTCTATCACAATCAAATGCTTTTTTGTAGGCGTCATGCTGACTTGTACTTAAAGCTACACCACAAGGATTTGCATGCTTAATAATCGCACACGCAAATGCATCACCGTCGAATTCTGAGACTAAAGCAAAGGCAGCATCAATATCATTGATATTATTGTAACTCAGTTCTTTTCCTTGTATCTGCGTCATCAAATTAACTTCACTATCTTTGTAAAATCCGGCTTTCTGATGTGGGTTTTCCCCATACCTTAATGGAATATGCAAGTTTCCAATGAAACCAAACGAAGATGGCATACTTTCGTCGCTTGAGGCACTCATCCAATTTGAAATCGCAAGATCATATTCCGAAATTTTAGTGAACGCTCTTGTTGCAAGTTTCTTTCTAAACTCTTGCGTAGTGCTCAAATTATTTTCGGCCATATGTTCCAGCAAATTACCATAATCTTTAGGGTTAACAATAACAGTTACAAATTTATGATTTTTTGCCGCTGACCTAATCATCGCTGGGCCACCTATATCAATGTTTTCTATACATTGCTCATAAGTAGATCCATTTTTAATAGTTTCTTGAAAGGGATACAAATTGACTACAAGCAAATCAATTTCTGGGATATTATTTTTAATCATCGAGTTTAAATGATTTTTATTATCGCGTAAGCTCAATAGGCCCCCATGTATATTTGGATGAAGTGTCTTAACACGCCCATCCATCATCTCTTCAAAATTTGTAATTTCAGAAACTTCTGTTACTGGGAAACCAGCATCACTAATGAATTTAGCCGTACCTCCTGTTGAGATCAATTCAACTCCCAAAGAACCCAACTTTTGTACTAATTCTAACAATCCAGTCTTATCAAACACAGAAATAAGTGCTCGAGATATTTTCTGGTTTTCTCGGTTCATAAATCGTCCTTCTACTCGTTCATTAAGCTTCAAGATCACAATAAAATAAACTACAAAACATTATTAACAGTTAAAATTTACTTGTTAACTTGAAGATATCTTAGTTGGTAAATTAAAAAGAGAAAACAATTTGTTTCGCCGTAGCGCAGAAATAATGCAATGTCTACATTTAGTAAATTCTTGTTTGCTAATTGCCCAAGAACTCTTTTTTTCGTAAATGAGATATAAAAAATCCATCCATACCACCATATTTCGACCAAAAATCTGGCCGAGTACGAATGCTATTATTTTGACTTTCACATTCTTTTGAAAGCCCCACGGAACCATAATCAATCTCAATAGAATACATATCCAGATTATTAGATAAAAATTTTGTAATTTGATCCTCTCCTTCATCATACAAAAGAGAACACGTACAGTATATGAGATCCCCACCGGGCCGAACAAATCTTCTTGCTCGATCTAGCATACTAATTTGTAGTTGTGTTAATGCAGCGAGTTCTTGCTCCCCTTTTAAAAATGGTAAATCTGGATGTCGCCTTATTGTACCAGTTGCGCTACATGGGGCATCCAATAAAACAACGTCATATTCCCGATCAATTACATAATCAAAAATATCTGCAATTACCAAATTTGCTGTAAATTTAACTCGTTGCAAATTTTCTTTCAATATTTTCATTCTTTCATGCGAAATATCTAACGCAGTTACTATGGCTCCTCTATCTATCAATTGCATCGTCTTACCACCTGGAGCGGCACATAAATCGAGTACATTTTTTCCACGAATATCACCCAATAACTTGACTGGAATTGAAGCTGCAGCATCTTGGACCCACCAATTACCCTCTCGGTATCCTGGATATTCTGAAATAGCGCCTTGCCATAATCTTATTGAACCATTCGGCAAAGTTTTTTCACTCTTTTTGATACCCATTTTAAATGTAAGATCAATTGATGGGATTTTTGAATGAATGTCTTCTATTTTTCTTTGTACGTTTTTTCCATGCTGTTGTTTTAAAGGTCTTGCAATCCAAATTGGCAAGCTTTGTGGCCTAAGATCATTCCAAACTTTTGCACCATCCGTTGATACTTTACGAAGTATAGCGTTGATCAGTCCAGAAAAAGCTGCTGTTCTTTTATGCTCACGTGAGAGCCTAACAAAATCATTTACGACACCATATGGTGCAGCCTTATTTACACATAACTCGACAATCCCAATCTTTATTATCCTGACGACTAATTTGGGTGGATTTTTCTTTAAGTATGATTTCAATAATGCTTGGGCAGGATGATAATTTCTCAAACAGTCCAGAGTAAGACGAACTGCAGCTCTTTTTTCTTTATCAGAACATAATCGATAACTCTCTATTTTATCCCTGTAGGCTGAATTAATCATAATGCCACGATCTATTACCATCGTTAGTAGAAACAATGCAGCACGCCTCGAGTTAAAAGTATTCATTTAATTATCTTTGCAATTTTCTAAAGGTGACTTATGTAATAGCTATAGACGATGGAATGATACAAATGTTGAAGAAAAGCAATAAGCGTTTATCCGCTGCAGCTAAGCGTTCATTATTAGAGGCTGAAGAGCGTAAACAAAAAGAAAAAAAGAAATTATTACCAAACGAGTTGGGAGGTCGAGATGGACCTGAACCCACTCGGTATGGAGATTGGGAAAAAAAAGGTATTATTTCTGATTTTTAAGGCTAATTTATCACAAAATTGAATATTACTCCAATCCCAACACATCTAACATATCATATTCACCAGGCTTATTTTTCTGTCCCCAAATCGCAGCTGTTAAAGCTCCACGTACAAAAATATTTCTATCCGTCGCCAGATGCCTAAGAATAATCCTCTCACCCGCTGCGGCAAACATTATGTCATGCTCCCCCACAACATCACCACCACGCACAACAGAAAAACCTATATCACCACGTTTTCTTGGTCCTGTTATCCCATCTCTTCCACGGTCCGAAATTGTTTTTAATTCTTTTCCCCTGCCAGTCGCTACCGCTTCTCCCAACATTAAAGCTGTGCCAGATGGCGCATCGACTTTCATTCGGTGATGGGTTTCTGATATCTCAACATCAAAATCTTCATCCAAAGCCTTAGCAACCTTATTTGCTAACTGAGATAGCAAGTTTACTCCCAAACTCATATTTCCTGATCTTATAATAACAGCGTGCCGAGCAGCTGCACTCAACTTTTTTAAATGTTCCTCTGAAAATCCTGTTGTGCCAATAACATGTACGCATCTAGCCTGCGCCGCAAAATTAGCATATGTCACGCTTGCCGAAGGAGTGGTAAAATCGATAAAAGCTTGGATTTTTGAAAAAACCTCCAAAGGGTCATCTGAAACAAGAATGCCTAAACTCTTAACTCCCATCATCTTACCTACATCAGACCCAATCCACTCATGTCCAGAACTCTCTAATAATCCAACTAATGAAAACCTTTCATCATGCACTAAACTTTTAATGAGCATTTGTCCCATTCGGCCAGAAGCTCCCGCAACCCCAATTTTTATTTTCATTGACATATTAATCTCCTCAAATGCTTTACACTTGATAACCAATATATATGTCTAAAGCAAAGGTTCTGTTGCAGATTAATTTGATCTGCAATATTGATGCGGCCAGGACAGGAGAGAATAATGTCAAAACAGTTTGAACAAAGCCACGGTCCAAGCCAACGACAATTGAGAGTTGGGGAGTTAGTTCGCCGAGCATTAGCTGAAGCTTTTTTAAAAGATCAAATTTATGATGAAAATCTGATAGGTAAGTCTATTAATGTAGGTGAAGTGAGTATGTCATCAGATTTAAAAATCGCGCATGTTTTTGTATCGCCTTTAGGAGGCGCTAATTCTAAGGAAATAGTCACGGCACTGAATAACAATAAAATAGAGCTTAGAAAAATAGTAACAAAAAATGTCAAATTGAAATTTTCTCCTGAACTCCGTTTTTTATTAGATAAGACCTTTGACAACATGGACGCTATGAGAAAACTGTTTGATAAAGTAGATATAAAACGTGACATTCAAGATGGTTAATCGAAGAAGAAAAGGTAAAGATATTTCTGGATGGATAATTATAGATAAACCCAGGGGTATATCGTCTAGCGCAGTTGTTAACAAAATAAAATGGTGCTTAAATGCTAAAAAAGCTGGACATGCTGGAACACTAGATCCAGAAGCAACTGGCTTATTAGTTGTTGCTTTAGGCGAAGCTACTAAAACCATTTCTTTTATAACTGAGTCATTTAAAACATATGATTTTACAATCAATTTAGGAAGCCAAACAACTACTGATGATCTTGAAGGTGATATCATAAAAAGTTCAAATATTAGACCAAAAAGAATAGATATTCTCAAAGCTTTAAATAAATTTCAGGGAGAAATTTATCAAGTGCCCCCTCAGTTTTCAGCCGTAAAAATAAATGGAGAAAGAGCATATAAAAAAGCTCGAAAAGGTACCGTTCTAAATCTGAAACCTAGATTACTGAAAATAGAATATTTAAAATTAACTAATATCCACAATGTTAACTCTATTTCATTGCGACTAAGGTGTGGAAAAGGAGGTTATGTTAGATCAATAGCTAGGGACCTAGGCACTGAACTTGGGTGCCTAGCACACGTAAAAACCTTAAAGAGAATAGCCTCTGGTCCGTTCAAATTAGAAAATTCTATCCCATTCAACCTTTTCGTTGACTTAGGGCAGAACGAATGTCTTATCGAAAAAGTCCTACCATTAGAGTATGGCTTAAAAGAACTGAATAAAATCGAAATTGATAAACCAAATGTAACTAAATTAAAACACGGTTTACCAATTGAAAGTCAAAAAAAATCTAGGCTGGAGACTTGTAGCGCCTGGGCTTCATTCGATAATAAAGCAATAGCGATTGTCAATCTTAGAAAAGGGATTTTACACCCATCAAAAGTTTTTTTAAATAATGATTACTAAAAGACACACCAAAGATAATATAACAAGTAAAGCTGTGTATTCTGAATGTGAAAACTATCGGTACTCCTTGAGTAGAATATGGGACCCAAAGAAAGAAAACATCCTATTTATAATGTTAAACCCATCCACTGCGGATGAGATAAAAAATGACCCAACAGTAGAAAGATGTGAAAGGCGGGCGCGAATGTTAGACTATGGGGCTTTCTGCATTTGCAATATTTTTGCGTGGCGTGAAACAAATCCAGCTAATTTGATGGCAATTTCTCATCCTATTGGTGATGAGAATAATTCACATATTTTAGAAGCCAGTTTATCAGCAAACCTAATTGTTTGTGCTTGGGGCACACACGGAAGACACCTAAATAGAGATATTGAAGTAAAACAATTACTTCTTGAACAAAACCATGAATTACATCACCTAGGACTAACTAAGAATAAATACCCAAAACATCCTCTTTACATACCCTATAGTCAGGAAATTATTCCTTGGTAAATATATCGTGAATAAGAAAAAAGAATGAATAATCAAACCAAAGGAGTCTTAATTACAGGTATTGGAGTTTTGGCTTTAATACCAGATAGCTTGATAATAAGACTCATTGACGAAGCAACTATGACCGTAGCGTTCTGGCGCGCTGGTTTATCTGGGATCGCAATCACTATTTTCCTATTATTCACTCAAGGACCAAAATCATTAACGAATTTCTCACCACCAACTCTATTTTTTGCTACCTGTTACGCAGCGAATACTATACTTTATGTTATTGCTTTAAGCTTAACTTCGGTTGCTGCTACTGTTTTTTTACTTGCAACAGCACCAGTTTGGGCTCTGATAATAAGCTGGATTTTTTTAAAAGAACCTTTAACCACTCGAATGACTCTTACTGTCATTTTAACGATGATTGGGATAGCCATTATTTCCGCAGGATCAAGCTTAAATTTTGGCGCTTTATTAGGAAATCTAGCAGCGTTGGGAGTCGCAATATCACTAGCGATCGCATTTACTATAGCTAGATCATCACCTCAAATTTCTATGGTTCCTGCAACTGCTTTATCCTACATCGTGGCTGCTTTGGTGGTTATGCCATTTGTGTCCTCCTATACAATGGAAGCAGAAGATTGGCCAAAAATGTTAATCTTGGGTGGCGCACTTTTACCTCTTGCCACATGCTTTATGGCAATTGGACCAAGATACATCACATCAGCTGAAGTTGGTTTATTACTAGTATTAGAGAGTATTTTTGCGCCTATTTTAGTTTGGTATATATTGGGAGAAAATCCTGGTTCAACAGCTATTGTCGGTGGATGTATTGTGTTAGTCGTACTCACAGTATCAAATATCTTGGGACTTAGAGCTTCAAAAATCACTAATTGAATTTTTAACTTTTACGAGATGCTTTGCCTTTTAAGAGTAAAAATTCCAGCAATAATTACTATTAATGAACCAACTATTATGTTTAAACTAAGCGCTTCATCAAATATCAAAATGCCAACAAATGAAATAAAAATAAGATGAAAGTAAGCAAACGGTTGTACTATCGACACGGCTGCAAAGTCATAAGATTTAATTAGAAGAAAATGTCCTAAGGTTGAAAAAATACATAATAAAATTAACCAAGGCCAGTCACTTAAAGATGGGGTTTGCCAATACCAAAAGCCAACTACTGTCATGGCAATGGCCCCGACTATACCTGTCCAGAAAAAACTTGTCTCAGGATTATCATATCTTGAAACATATCGAGTCATAACTGCATAAATAGCGAATGTTACTGCCGCACAGATTGGCAATAACATATATAATGAGAATATGTTAGTTACGGGCTTTAGAATCAATACCACACCTATGAACCCACAAAATATTGCCGCAAAACGCCGCCAACCAACTATCTCTTTCAAAATTGGTATTGATAATAAAGTTGCAATTAATGGGTAACTTGAAAAAATTGTAGATGTGTTAATTAGCCCAATATGTACAAAAGCTTTTACTGAAATAACAATCTCAAAAGCCAAAAGGAGGCCTCTCAGAATCTGTATCATCGGATATTTTGTGTAAGCTCTTTGAACCAAGCCACCAGGCGAATTAATTGCTAGAAGGACAACAAAAATAAATAAAAACCAGTACCTTATCATAACTATCATGTAAACATTGTATGTGCTTGCTAAATACCTTGAAAAGCCATCTTGTAATGCAAAAATAAATGTCGCAGCAATCATCATTATTACACCTAGCTTTATATTTTCAGTTTCTAACAATATTTTTTTCCTGATAGCATATGACGCTTGTTTCCAAATCCTGCAATTTTACTTACCTCAAACCCAGCTTTAGAAAGATTTCGACGAACTTGTCCAGCGGCAGTGTAAGTAGAAAAAGTCCCTCCGATTTTTGTTTTATCTTGAACACAAGCTAATAATGACTCTTCCCACATTTCTGGATTTTTTTTTGGAGAAAATCCATCAAGAAACCAAGCATCAACTTTATCTTGCCACTTTGTGATGGTTTCTCTTGCGTCTCCAAATATTAATTTTACCTTAACATTTTCAATTTCAAAATTTGTTA
>Ga0163110_10000525_pt1 | contig 18178 bp, 17 predicted proteins | sample CRUFie1St17metaG_FD_108703 | JGI IMG/M metagenome (GOLD analysis project Ga0163110, IMG submission 108703) | Marine microbial communities from the Costa Rica Dome - CRUD Field 142mm St17 metaG | ecosystem: Environmental > Aquatic > Marine > Oceanic > Photic zone | place: Costa Rica: the Eastern...
AACCAGAGCCAGAACCAGAACCAGAGCCAGAGCCAGAACCAGAACCAGAACCAGAACCAGAATCAATGCCAGAATCAGAACCAGAACCAGAATCAGAACCACAACCTGAACCAGAATCAGAACCACAATCAGAACCACAACCAGAACCAGAACCACAACCAGAATCAGAACCGCAACCGGAGCCAGAATCAGAACCACAATCAGAACCACAACCAGAACCAGAACCACAATCAATGCCAGAGCCAGAGCCAGAACCAGAATCAGAATCACATCCAGAACCAGAGCCAGCTCCAGAACCAGAGCCAGAATCTAATCCAGAACCAGAACCATTAATAGTATACTATTTTGATGAAGCTTTTCCAGAAATAGTAAATCCAAATGAACCAAATCAACCACAAATATTTACATTATTTATATCACCAATAATTGGAGATATTATATTAGACGATGTAGTAGCTGTTTTTGTAGGAAATGAAAATAGGGGACAAGCAACTATAGGAAAATATGGAGATGATTTTTACGTATCAATACCAGTTAATACTCTTGGATCTTTTGAAAAAATATCATTTATAAGAATATTTCATTATGTAGATAATAGAAGAGGATTCATTATAGATGTTAACTATGAGTCTAATAATTTTTCATTACCAGTTAATTCTAATAATATATCAAAACTAATATCTCTAGATATTAGTGGAAGGATTCCAATATGGCAACCAGAGCCAGAATATATGCCTCCAGAACCAGAACCAGAGTCTCATCCAGAACCAGAACCAGAACCAGAATCTGAGCCACAACCAGAACCAGAACCAGAACCAGAACCTCCAATGATATTTATAAGCAAATATTTAGTTATTGATTCTATTTATGATTTCAATGATACTCAAAATTATAGGAGATATAACAATATTAACGATAATATAGTTATTCTTGACTGGAATTCAAGTTGGGAATTAAGATGTTCTTTCGAAAAAAATAGTATAAATTCAACAGCTCCAATATTCTCTTTTACAACGAATCATTTATTAAATTATGGATATTTTGAAGTTACATCAGATGCTCATATAATAATCTATGATAGTACTTATTTATTGTTACCTAATACCCAAATTGGTAATTTTACATTTTTGAATAATGTACATTATTATTTATCATTATTGTTTGACGTAAACACACAAAGTCTAAAAATATCATATCAAAATTCAAACGAATTTAAAGGCTGGTCTTCTCTTCAAACTATAACTAATTCTAATAATAGTGTGACTTATTCTTCCATTAATTGGCCTAAGCGTAAACAAGTATATTTAATGTATATTGGAAATACAACTAGAAATTATGATACTCCATTTTTTGGTTGGATAGATTATTTAGAAATATTTTCAATAAAAAAATATAATGGAAGTTTAACGAAAATAGCAAATTCTAATATAAATACATGGGCATCTGCTACAAATGGAGATAGTCGATTTTACTTAGATAATCCAAATTATAGCAATGAAAAAGTAATTGATAATGATCCGAACACGTTTTGGATATCGGCAAATTCTGAAATAGAAACAATTGGTATTTATTTTGATTCTGCACAACTAATTCAAGGAATAGGTTTAAAATGGCCAGAAAAAACTATAACACAAGAAGATGTACACTTAAGAAGACGTGGTAATTGGACACTTTATTATACTTTAGATATTATTAACAATTTAGAGGAGGCGGAACTTGTAAAATATTTTAAAATAGAATCATCTTATTATGTTGGTGAACCTCAATTAACTGGACAAGATTCTGTGCCAACAGAGTTAAATTTTGTTTTTGATAATTTATTGCTTGCTACTGGATTCAAAGCAATAATTAATGATTTGAATGTAAATACAAATTATTCCGTGTCTTTAGGTGAATTTATTGCATATACACAAGAACCAGAACCAGAGCCAGAGCCAGAACCGGAACCAGAACCACCTGAACCAGAACCAGAACCAGAGCCTGAGAATTCTCCAGAACCAGAATCTCAACCAGAATCAGAATCACAACCGGAACCAGAACCCGAATCAATGCCAGAATCTCAACCGGAACCAGAACCAGAATCAATTCCAGAACCAGAACCAGAACCAGAATCAAATCCAGAACCAGAACCAGAACCTGAACCAGAACTTGGAATAGATCATTTATATACTATTGATCAAGCATTTGGACAAATAGTAAATCCTAACTTTCCAAACGCACCAGATACATATGTATTATATTTAACTCCAATAATTGGTGGAGCAAATATAGATGATAAAGTTGCAATTTATGTAGATGAGGAAATTAGAGGTATAGGTACAATAGGTCAATATGGACCCGATTTATTTGTATCAATAAATGTAAATACTACTGGAAATGACATTATTTCCGAAATAAAAATATTAAATTTTGTAACATCTACTAATGGATTGTTAATAGTAATAGATTATAGTTCTGAAAATTTTGAATTACCTATTAGTGGAAATAATGCTTCAAATCTTTTACCATTAGATATTAGTGGAAAAATTCCGTATTTAGAGCCTGAACCTGCTCCAGAAATTATACCAGAACCAGAGCCTGAACCTGAAATAGAAATTTCAAGATTATATACATTTGATGAAGCTTTTGGAAACATAGTTAATCCAAATGCTCCAAATGCGGCACCATATACATTCACATTATATTTTAGTCCAATAATTGGAGATGTAAAAATAAATGATATAATAGCTGTTTATGTAAATACAGAAAATAGAGGAATAGGAATAATAAATGATTATAATGGCAATTTATTTGTATCAATAAATGTAAATACTACTGGAAATGATATTATAACAAAAATAAAATTATTACACTATGTGACAAATAATAAAGGGTTATTAATTGAAATGGACTTTTCATCTCAAAATTTTTCATTACCAATTAATGGAAACAATGCTTCAAATATTTTACCATTAGATTATTCCAATAAGATTCCATATTATGAATTTGAAAATGAACCACAACCAGAGCCAGAATTAAGTAATGACATTATTATATATAATAATATGGAACAAGCATTAGGAATTCCAATTACTGACAGTTCAACACCATATACGTTATATTTTTACCCAATTAATGGACCAAATGTTAAATTAAATGACATAATAGCAATTTATGTTGGAAATGAAAATAGAACACCAGTAGCAACTATTAGAGAATTTCCACCAGATCCAACAAAACTATTTGCTGCAATAAATGTAACTACATTTGGTACTATTAATTATCCTGAAACTATAAGTAAAATAAAAGTATTTCATTTTATAAATGAAACACAAGGTTTTGTAACTGAAATAGATTATTCAACACAGAATTTTAATCAATTAATCCAAGGTGAAAGTAATTCTAATAATCCAATTCAACTTGATGTACCTTAATACATAAAATCCACAAATATGTAATGGGAAGGATATATGTATTATCAAAATCTGATTTCAAAAGAAAATATCTTTTAACATATTCTTCTAATACATATACACAAGCTTTAGTATTGAATGAAGGTTGGAATCTAATTTCCTTTTATGTTAATTTTGAACTAAGTGATTTATTAAATGATACAAATATTTTGGAACTAAAGAACGTATTATATAGTTATAATATAGCTGTACCATTTTTTTCTACGTTAACTTCAAATACTTTTTCAATTGAATCAGGATATTGGTTACGTTCAAATGTATCAAAAACTGTTTATTTATCTGGAGTAGGTGTTTCTTCTATTAATGTTCAAATAAAAAGCGGATGGAATCTAATTTCTTTTCCATTTACTGTAGAAACACCATTAAGTGTAATACTAAATCAAAGTTATGGAAATCAAATTTTAGAAATTAAAACACTAAGTTTAAGTTATAATTCTCAAGTACCTTTTTTTGCAACGCTTAATACTTTAAAACCAGGACAAGGATATTGGTTGAGAGCGGCTTCTGATTTCAATTTTTTTCTTGATATAGAAGAGTCTCCAGAACCAGAACCTGAACCAGAACCAGAACCAATTACTTATAGATATATACGTTTACAATCTACATATACTGGTAGCAATGGATGGATGGAAAAAAATGTAAACCCGAACGACGCTTGGAGCGATGGAATACCAATTCAAGATTATACTGGAGAAAAAGCTAAAAATATACAATGGACTCAAATAACATTTATTGACAAAAACAATGAATATATTGGTAATGTTCAACATGGTCTTACAGGAAATCCAGACATCAATCCAAATACATATTATCCAATAAATATTTATCCAAAGTCATCAGATTTAAGTTTAATGAGAGCTAATGCACTTGTAGATGGAACATTTACATCATCTATATATGGTATATCTACTGATTTTAGTGATACTAATCCATCTGCATGTACAATTGATTTGTTAAATTCAGTAACAAAATTTGATAAAATCAAAATTTATAATCGAATGTCACAAGATAAAATAGATTTGTTTGGATTACAAGGTTACGAAGTCTATTTTTCAAATGATCCAAATATATTAAACCCTTCTAATCAAATAACATTGAAAGCCGAAAATGGAGAAGTTAAATGGGCTGGAATAAATACTATATATACTATTGAATGTAGATATATACATCCACTTTTTGCAAAAAGTTACGGAGTAACACGTATAAATAGTTTTTCAATTGATAATACATCAAAAGATACAATAGAAGCATTTGAAATACCAAATCAACTATATATTGAACCATATACTGAACCAGAACCAGAACCAGAACCAGAACCAGAATCAACTCCAGAACCAGAACCAGAACCAGAATCAATACCAGAACCAGAACCAGAACCAGAAAATCCACCAGAACCAGAACCAGAACCAGAACCAGAGATTGTAGATGCTAAATTATATACAATAAACGAAGCTTTAACACCCATAATTAATCCAAATGCTCCAGATGGAGCACCAAGTATATATACATTATATTTCAGTCCAATTTTAGGTGGAGTTAATTTAGGTGATGTAATTGCAATATATGTTAATGAAGAGAATCGTGGACAAGGAATAATAAGAGAACATATTGGAATACAATATTTGGCAATTAATGTTAATACTTCAGGAGAAGATGACATTATTTCAAAAATAAAATTATTTCATTATATTACTTCTAACAGAGGATTACTTGTTGAATTAGACTATTCATATGAAAATTTTTCATTACCAATTAGCGGTAATAATGTTTTAAATATTATTCCATTAGATTTTGGAAATAGAATACCTTATTATGAACCTGAACCGGAACCAGAACCAGAACCAGAACCCGAAAATCCTCCGGAACCTGAACCAGAACCACCTGAACCGGAACCTGAACCTGAACCAGAAATTAGCCCTGAACCTGAATCAGAACCAGAACCTGAACCACAACCAGAAAATGAACCAGAACCAGAACCCGAAAATCCGCCTCCACAATTTATTATTGAATACGGGAATTGTTTAATTAGTCTGAATGATTCTGGTATAATAGAAAGTAATATTCAAACATATAATTTAAGTTGTATTCTCAATCTTTCACCAATTAGAGGAGTACATACATGTGATTATATTGGCATTTATTCAGATTCTGAATTACGCGGAATCGGTTGTGTAGATAAGACAAATGATATATTTAATATACAAATCACCACATATATTGAATATAGTGGTGTCGATGAATTAACTGCTATCAAAATATTTAGACGTAAGCCAAAGAATTATGAATATGGATATTTAATTACACTCAGAATTAGTGACGAAATTTTGTTAAATTCTGGTACTACAACTCAAATTAATTGGATTAATATTAATGATCCATTTGCAGAACCAACGCATTGTGATGATTGTTGTAATAGCAACGAAAATAATTGTGAGCCAGAGCCGGAATTAGATAATAGTCATTGGGAATGTGTTATTTCATAATTTTTTTGAAAGTTTTTCATTTATATATTTTTCCAATAAATCGTCTTTATTCAAAAATTTAGTAAAATTATTATGTTTTTCCCAATAATCTTTGCTATATTTGAAATTTATTAACCAATTTATATCATTTTTTGTTATCTTAAAAGTCCACTTAAAACCTGGTACTTTTTCATTATGGTCATATGCATTGAATAACTGCTCTACATTAGATGGAATACATAACATTGGTAAACATAATTGGAAATTTTCATATATTGTTTCTACTCCACAAGATGTAATAACACCAATTGATTTTTTACGTAAAATACTAAAATCTTTTCCTAATTCTTTAAATTCTATATTTGATGAAACAACAAAATCAGGTTTTTTTTCTATAAAAACATAAAATTTTATATTCTTAAATTTACCAATTAAATTGTATAAATAAATATTTTGTGAAATATTAAAATAACAAATTATAAACTTTTCGCATATATTGTTTTTTGATATTTGTCTTTTTTCTATTTTTATTAATGGTGGAATTGTTTTTATATGTTTATTATTCACACAATCTATAGCAATTTTATGAGGTTTAAAATTGAAATTATCCACCATATAACACGAAAATATTACAGAATTAATATTGAATTTACTATATTTTTTTTCAGAAACTATTTTATTATAATATTTATCAAAGTTAATACGATTTTGTGTACTTATATTGAAAACATTAATTGATAATCCACATATAAGTTTGATAGGTAAATGTAGATTTATAATAAATTCAGGACATTTACTTGTAACAAAATCAGAAACTTTTTTGTAAAAATAAGTACTATAATCAAGTAAACACATAATTGTTTCATGCACTAAAATATCTGTATTTTTATTAGAAACATATTTTGGTTCATATAGGTTTAATATTGGAATTTTATTATTTTTTGCAAAATCAGTAGCTATTTTTTTTTCTCTACCAATAACAATTCCAACACATTTATATTTGTGTTTTAATTTTGAAATAATATTTTTCATTTGTGTTACATGACCATTACCATTACTTTCAACAAAAATAATATAACTATTTTTATTTTTATTAGCAATACTTATAAGTTCTTTTGGTAAATTACTAATATTCAATATATTGTAAACAATTGAATTAATAATTGTATTTGCCGTTTGAAACATTCTATTTTCAATACACATTTTACAAGTATTAATCAGTTGTTTTGATTGTATTAAATTTGAAATAAATTGCATAACATTAATACAATTTTATTTAAAAATTTTAGTATGCATAATAGTTATAACTAAATTGTTTAATCTACTTGTTCCATAGTAGAATCTTCTACTTCATTGTTATCCTCCAGTGGTGGTAAATCTTCAACTTCATCATCAGAATCAATTTCATCTTCATCAATAGATAGCCCTAACTTAATTAAACGATGAATTCTACTCGCAAAAGTACTTGGTTCATCTAAACTAAAACCGGAAGTCAATAGTGAAGTGTCATACAATAACCATATTAAATCTTTTACTGTTTTATCAGTATCATCTTGCTCTACTTTCTTCCTCAAACAAGATATGATTGGATTATTATGATTTATTTCCATTGTCTTTTTGGAAGACATAAAATTATTATGATTACCTTGTAAAGCCTGTGCCTTCATGATTCTTTCCATATTAGCAGTCCATCCATATTCACTAGTTACAAGAATACAAGGAGATTCAGACAATCTATTGCTAACTACAGCCTTTTCAATATTGTCTCCCAATACTTCTTTTACTAATTTACACAATTTTTCATTAGATTTTGTAAATTCTTCTAATTCCTTTTTCTCTTCTTCAGAATCATCCATCTTTAGACTCTCCTTTGTGACGTTAATCAACTTTTTACCCTCAAATTCTTTTAGTTGTTGAACACAATATTCATCCATTGGGTCTGTCATGTAAATTACCTCATAATCCTTCTTCTTTAACTTTTCAATAAATGGAGAACTTTCAACAGACTTTTTTGACTCACCAGTAATATAATATATACCTGGCTGATTTTCTACCATTCGACCTACATAATCATCCAAAGATGTATTTACATCACCCGATTTTGTTGTATAATATCTTAGAAGTTTTGCAATTTTTGAACGATTTGTCGAATCTTCGTGTACACCTAATTTAATATTTTTAGAAAATGCTTCATAAAATTTCTTATATTTTTCATCATCTTCTGAAATTTCACTAATCAATTCCAAAGATTTCTTTATCAAATTTTTACGAATAACTTTTAAAATTTTATTTTGTTGAAGAGTTTCCCTTGATATATTCAATGGAAGATCTTCCGAATCAACAATACCATGAATAAATCCAAGCCATTCTGGCATTAATTCTTCACAATTATCTAATATAAATACACGACGAACATACAATTTAATCTTATTGAATTTTTTGTTTGCCCCTCCATTAAACATATCAAATGGAGCTCTTTTTGGAACAAAAAGCACTGAACGAAATTCAAGCTGTCCTTCTACAGAAAAATGTTTTAAGGCAGAATGTTCTTCCCAATCATTTGAAATAGATTTATAAAATGCAGTATATTCTTCATTTGTTACTTCGTCAGCTTTTCTCATCCATATTGGTTTCTGACTATTTATATGTTCCCATTCATTTGTAACTTCTTTAATCTTCTTTGTTTTTTTCTCCTTTTTGGTTTCTTCTTCATTTACATCTTCTACTTTTGGAGCATCATTATCATCGTTTTCTTCATTTTCTTCATCTTCTTCATCTTCTTCATCATCAGTTACTTCCTTTTCAATAGTCTTTTCAACATATAATTTAATGGGAAAATCAACAAATTCAGAATGTTTTTTAATCAGCTGTTTTAGAACACCTTCTTCTAAAAATTCATACATATCCTCTTTCAAACTTAGTACAATACTAGTTCCACGACCAATTTTTTTGGATTCTGGAGAATCTTTTACAACACTAAATGAACCACCCGCAGTTGATTCCCAAGTATATTGTTCATCGTCATTATTTTTTGATGTAACTTTAACATTGTTTGCTACTAAATAAGCCGCATAAAATCCAACACCAAATTGACCAATCATAGATATATCTGCACCAGCAGACAAAGCTTCCATAAAAGATTTTGTACCAGATTTCGCAATTGTACCAAGATTGTTTACTAAATCCGATTTAGTCATTCCAATACCAGTATCACTAATTGTTAGAGTCTTGTTTGCTTTATCCGGAATAATATGGATCTCCATTTTTGAATCAGATTCAAGAACACACGAATCTGTTAAAGATTGATAACGAATTTTATCTAATGCATCAGATGAATTAGATATAAGCTCTCTTAAAAAAATTTCTTTATTTGAATAAAAGGTATTGATAATAAGAGATAGCAATTGATTAATATCTGCAGAAAAAGCAAATGTTTCAACGTTTGTATCAACCTTTGTATCAACGTTTGTATCAACGTTTGTATCAACGTTTGTATCAACGTTTGTTTCAGGAATACTTTCAACACTTGTATCAGTCATTGTATATTTTTTAATAGTTTCATTTACTTATATTTTTTTTGTAATCATCAATTTTCTAAAAGAATATCTAAAAGTATATTAGGATCTTCTTTTTTCCATGCAATAGTATATATAGCATTTAATATTGGAAAAACAGAAGTCAATCCTCTATTTTCTATATTTTGACCAATAATCAAACAATTATGTATATCAGGTATTTTCATATTATTGAAAAGAATAGATTCAACTTCTTGCCATATTTGCGCACAGTCTTTTTCTTTTTGTATATTAGATTCTTTAAGAAATTCTTTTGCAAGAATAAATCCTCTGCCATAATGTGTAGTAAGTATAAGGTCACCTATTCCACAAGCATCTTCGAAAAAGGTTTTCTTAGATGGTAAAGGTATTTTTAATGTACAAGTAAAATTATACATTTCATGTATACCTTGTCGTATTAATGCAGCTCTTGCATTTACATTACCAATATAATCAATAAATCCACAACCAAGAGATATTATATTTTTTAATAATCCAGCATATTCTACACCAAATCTATCAAATGTTACATTTGTTTTAAAATTTGAATGTTTTGTAAATAAGTTTTTAACTTTATTGCCTATATCTAAATTATATGAACCAATTGTAGCTTCTGCAAATTTTCCTCTTGCTAAATCACTATATATATTTGGTCCTGATAAAACACAACAATCGCATTTAGGAAAACGATTATTTAGCAATTCACAAACTGTATATATTTCTTTATTGTCTTTTATAAAGATACCTTTTACAAGACTTATAAGAATTTTATTGTTTAAATTCAAATCGATTGAATATAAAATTTTTTCCAAAAATATACTTGGTATTGCTATGAATATAATATTACTAATTTTTATTGATTCTTGAAGATTATTTGTAGCAATTATATTATCTGGAAATTTCAAAGAATTTGGAGGCAAGTATTCACTATTTCTATTATTGTTAATATCTTCTATTATTTCTAAACGCCTCCCCCATATAATAATTTGTGTATTTGGTAGTGATTTTCCTAAAACAATTGCCATTGCAGAACCGAAACTGCCAGTTCCAATAATTAAAGGTTTGATTTCAGACATTAAATTTACTTAATAAATTGGATTTATTATCAATACATAACTATTTAATAGAAATATAAAACTATTTATGAGAATATTATCAATAGATGTTGGTATTAAAAATTTAAGTTATGTTTTAATAGAAATTAACAATATAAGACCTAAATTAGATTGGAAAATTATTAAATGGAACAATGTGAATATTAATCATTCATATAATGATTTGAATTACGTATATATTGAATATATGAAATGGACAAAAAAACAACTAATAGAATGTTTATTAGTTTTAGGTATAAATATTCCTGAAAAAACAAATAAAAAAGAATTACAAAATTTGATAAAATCAGAATTGCGCGCTAAAAAAATAAAGAAAATTAGTACTATTGATCTTCAAACTACTGTTAATAATGTTGCAAAACATTTTGATTCAATATTTTGTCCTTTAGAATGTGACGCAATAATAATAGAAAACCAGCCATGTATGAAAAACCCACAAATGAAATCAATGCAAATGATTGTTTTTACATATTTTTGTTTACTAAAAGGTTGTAAACATGATGTAAAATGTATATCAGCATCTCGAAAAATGCATTTTTGTAAATCAATTGGTTGGATTGAAAAAATGCCAAAAGGATATAAAGAAACCAAGGCTTTTTCAGTAGATGTTGTTACTAAATTATTTGAAAAATATAGTCCAGACCCTTTAATTCAAGAATCTTGGTTAAAATCGAAAAAAAAGGATGATTTATCAGATGTTATAATTCAAGCTTTTGCGTACTGCGACAAACTTGTATAAACTAATTCCGCTAAATAAATCATAAAGATGAATGTCACAGAAGTTAATATTGATTCTTTTAATTCTCCAAGTGTTACTATTGAAAGAGAAAATATAGATGCTCCTGTTGATAGTGGTCAACAATTAAATGATGGTATTGAGGATTTAGATTTACTTGTAGATCCAAATAAATCAAGAGCATCACCAAATCCAAATCAACAAACTGAAAATTCTATGGAAATTCCCGATGTTAGTTTAAAAGTTGATTCTCCACCAACTATTGTAAAAAAAGAAGAAGATGATCTAGATTTCAAAATAAATGCGATACGTTCTGAAGATAAGTCTTCATCACAACCATTAAACTTTAATAGTGGATTTAGTATACCAACTCCATCAAGAATATCAATAAATGATGGTCCTGAAAGACAAGAATTATTATTCAAATTAAAAAGACTTGAATCAAGAGGAATACCTTTATCAAAGCATTATAGTTCATCGTCTTCACTAGATGAAATGAAGGAAGAATATTCCAGATTAAAGAATCAGCGAGATCTTGAAAATAGTATAAAATTTCAAAGAAAAACAATGATGGCATTTGCTTCCGGAGTAGAATTTCTAAATACTAAATTTGATCCATTTGATATAAAACTTGAAGGATGGTCTGAATCATTACATGAAAATTTAAATGACTATGATGATGTATTTGAAGAATTACATGAAAAATATAAAGCAAAGACTAAGATTGCACCTGAATTAAAACTTCTTATGATGCTTGGAGGTTCTGCGGTTATGTTTCATATGACAAATAATTTATTTAAATCGGCATCTCCTCAAATGGAAGATATTCTGAAAAATAATCCAGATCTTGCAAGACAATTTGCATCGGCGGCTGTTTCAGAATCAACACAAAATAATCCAGGTTTAGGTCACGTTCTTGATGATATGTTAAACCATAGTAATCCAGCGCATCCAACATTCATACCACCACAACCAAGTTTTGTACCAGATGCACCACCTCCACCAGACAGTCAAGAAATGTCCGGACCAAAGGATCAAGATGTCGAACGTATATTAAATCAAATTAAGGAATTTCGTGAAGAACCATCACCAGTAGTATCAATTCCTGAACCCGAAAAAATTAGTCCAGATTCTACACGCGAAGTTAAGATAAATGCTGAAATACCAGTTAAAAAGAGAAGAGGTCGTCCTCCAAAAAATCGTCCAGCTACAAGCTCTTTTGCTTTAAACATATAAATTAAATTTTATGAAGACGGTGCCAGAGTTGTTGTCAAATAAGAATATAATATTTTCAAAATCTTTTTATATAAATGCTTTTCTATATAATCTGGTAAAATATCTATCTTAAATAAACCTAAATTTACAACTCCTATATCAATATTGTCCTTATTTTCTTCATACCACTTTTCAACAAATGTATCAATATGATCAACCCACTCTTTTTGTGAGTTGTCTAATTTTTCTTTTAATATTTTATTTTCTAACATTAAAGCTTTATCAACTCCTCTGAATTTGTTTCTTACAATTTTTAATTCTTTTTCTAATATTTCGTTTCGTTTTTTTAATTCTTCTAATTCTTCTAAATCTTTTAAATTATCTTTTCTAAAACAATTAAAACAATTCATGACTATTAATATTATTTTCTATTAAACCATTTTTTTAATTAATGAATCTTTCAACATTCATATCTGAAACAGGAATATCTACTGTTTTGTTATAACCACATGGACGAGTTATTTTTAATGGAATTTTTTTGTCTTTCAGCTCTCTCATGAATATATTTGCTTCCGGTTCATCTTTTTCATAATCAACAAATGGTTGCATGCCATCAATTAATTGTTGTATGCGAATACCGCGAATTCGTGTATACTCATACTTAGTCATAATAGGCTCATCCATATTGTTATTAATAAATAAAATTAGACTTTACATCATTTTTTTAATTTTTATTTGAAGAATCGATTACCATAACTCTTCCATTTTTACCATAGAAAGACCATGTACTTATATTTTCTATTTCTGAAAATATTTGATATACCCAATTCCTTTGTTCTTTAGTTGTACCCTTAATACTAATTTTTCCATTGATTTTATTTACAATTTTTATTAGTTCATCTTTTTTATTATTTCTAATATACTTTAAACATTGAACACTATTATTCTGTTTCTTATTAGATTTATTTGACTCTTTATTTGATTTCTTAAAATCTTCTTCACTATCTTCATTTTGATTATCTTCTTCAGAATCTTCTTCATCATCTTCTTCTTCCTCATCTTCATCTTCTTCATCATCTTCTTCATCTTCTTCTTCTTCATATTCTTCATCTTCTTCCTCATCTTCAGATTCAGATTCTTCAGATTCTTCTTTTTCAGAATAATTTAAATCTTCACTTACTAATTTATTAAGTTTTCTTTTATTATTTATTTTATTGAGAGCTTCTTCTGCAATTTTTCCAAGAAACGCAAAACCAATTGATTCAATATCATCTTCTTCCAGATTAGAATTATTAATACACACTGAAATTCCTCCGGATTCAAGAGTAATTTTAGTCATATTTATTATCTATAATTAATTATTATAAGTAATACTTAATCATTTTTACAAGAAGCAATATGTGTTGGAAAAATATTTCTCCATTTTTTTATTAGTTTTGCCAAAGTTCTATTAACATTTAATGTTGGTAATGTTGATATTGGAATCCATCTTACTAAAATAATTTCGTCCGTATCATTTGGTGTAAAACTTGGATTAAATTCTCTATTCAATACTAATACATAATATAATGTATCATATATAGATATTGAAAAATAATCTTGTTTTATAGGAAAATATATACCAGTTTCTTCCCAAATTTCTCTTTGAGCACCTAAATACGGAAATCTTCTTTCATATTCAAATAAATGACCTTTAGGAAGACCCCATTTGTATTCTTTTTTATAATAAGAATCTTTGTTCAAAACCAAAACAATATGCGTTTTATTGTTATCAAATATTATACCACCCGCTCTGGTTGGTATCTTTTTTACAATATTATTTCTCATTTGAGATTCAACTAATTATATATTATTGTTTTGTACTTAATCTCATAAAGATATTACTAATTCACGAAGTTCTTTCTTTCGCATGTTGTTTGAAAAAGTTTTGCCATATTCAGTTAATGTTTTTTTCAATTGTGCTATTGTCATTGAGTCAATATCATCTTTTAACAATTTAACCTTTTCATATGAATCTTCTTGTGATTCTACATCTTTTGTATCTTCTTTGACTTCTATAATTTGTTGATCTAATTCTTGTTCAGATTCTTGTTCTTGTTCAGACTCTTGTTCAGATTCTTGTTCAGATTCTTGTTCAGATTCTTGTTCTTGTTCTTGTAATTGTATTTCTTCTTGTGATTCAATAACTTGTACAGCCTCTTGATTATTATTTTTGCTTTCGTGTAAATATACGATTGGTTCATCAATATCAAGAGGTGAAAATTCAGAATGTTTTACAGGTACAGAATCTGTAACATCTTCAACATCATTGGTTGTATTTGACATTACATCAAAATGTTTTGGAATTTCTAAAACGACTGAATTTCTTAAATTATAATTTTCTTTTTCATATTCTGCGCTTTCTGTAAATTCTTCAACACATTTTTTTAATTCAATAATTTCTTCTTCTAAATAATTAATTCTCCTTTTATACATCCTTCTAATAATAAAAAAAGCATATGCAATAATAAACAAAACTGCTCCGCCAATAACAATATTATTAGGATTATACATGAATTTTTATATATTATATTTTTATCAAAAAATACACAACTTTTACATTCTATGAAAATAAGTATTCACATAATCTTTGTCCATCCAGAATTGGTATTGCATTTTGAATATTGCAGTTATGATTATATATTGGAATTGCCATTGGTAATTTTTTTTCTTTGTGACTTTTCATATTTGATGTAAAAGTATCTCCAAGAGCAATATCAATATCATTTACACCAAGATTATTTTCACCAAATTGTGTTATTGGTAAAATTATATTTTTTAATGCCATTTCAGTATATTCTGATTCTGTCCGGCAAAATGGAACACTTTCAAAGATTGAATTTGCAATTTTAGGCATATTTGATTGTATTTTGTTTATAAAAATCAATTAATCATTTTTTTGAATTTAAATTATCTTTTTCTGGAATTGGAATTGGAATTGGAATTGGAATTGGAATATAATCAGGATTTGGATCTAATATTTTATCTATTTCTTTTTTGACAACATCCTTGAGTTTTCCTAAAACATTATTTATTTTATCTATTGGCTCATCTTCTCCAACATAAATTTTACCAGAAAATATATCTTTTTTTGTTGAATATATAGGACTAATTAACGTTTTTTTTGGATAATATGAATTTTGTACAAAGCCCATACACATTGTAGCAATAACAGAAATTTTGATTATATACATTATTATTTATAATTTATTATTACTTAAATATATTTCAATAATATATTTCTAATAATGTATTCTGAAGAAACATTTGATTCTGTAGATGCCGGAGCATCTGAAACGATTCCAATGGAAGCTGGTCAAATAAAAAAAGGAGGATATATTTGTATAAAAGGAAGACCATGTAAAGTAGTATCGATTTCAACTTCAAAAACTGGAAAACATGGTCATGCAAAGTGTAATTTTGTAGCAATAGATATTTTTACTGGTAAAAAACTTGAAGATATTGTACCATCTTCGCATAGTACAACTGTACCAAATGTTTTTAAAACAGAATATTCATTACTTGATATATCTGATGAGAATTATTTATCATTAATGGATTCTAATGGAGAAATTCGTGAAGATTTAAAAATGCCAACACATCCGAATGAATTGGTTGAACAAATAAGAAAGGGATTTGATAATGATGATTCTTTGATTTTATATATTTACAAAGCAATGAATGAAGAACATGTAATGTCTTGTAGAAAGGATAATTCTTAAACTATTGCCTTCCAAAATTTATAATGCTATAAGCAATTGCAGTTGCACTAATGGCAATCATTCCAGTAAATCCCATTAACAAGTCGAATAATTTTCTTTGATCATGTTCATCATCATTATGAATAATTATAATCTGAGGACTGTTTATCTCTTCTTCGACTTGAATAAATGGTTCAAGTCCACCAATTAATTTAGTATTATCATCTTCTGGCATTTGAAATTTATTTATGGTTTCTTCAGAAGGTTTATATTTAGGAGATTTAAATGTAACGGTTTTAAATTCATTTTTTAAATCTTTTTTTGTTTTATAAACCCTTTTAATTGGTGTTTTTGGCTTATTAGTTTTTGGCTTATTAGTTTTTGAAATTTCTAATAAAGCATCTACTACATCTTTATTATGTCCAGTTACTTGTTGAAAATATTCTTCTGAAGATTGTAATTCTGGTAGTCTTGCTAATTTTTTGGGCGGATATTTTGGTGCTGGAGGTCCCATATTTGTTTTTGTACCACCATATTTGCATCCACAATCTTTCTTTTTTGTTATATTTTTGTTTTTAATATAATTTCTTTTTTTTGTTTTTACCATTATTAAAATATTAACAATATTATTTTTGGTTTTAAATCATTAAGCTTAAAAAATAAATCTATATAATAATGGTATTAATAACAATTGATAAAGCAACGTATATTGGTTTTTTTTCTATAATGTTTTTTATATTATTGACTATAATAGGACTTAGTGTTTTGCTTTTAAAACAAAGTAAATCAAAAAAAGAAAAGTTTTCTGATAATTATAAATATGAAGCTTTCAAACAAAACGCAAAATTTAAAAACCCTATTACATTGAAAAAAGCAACAAATGTATTTAGAAATAATTATCAAAAACAAAGGTTAAAAAAATAGAAATAATGTTATATATTCAAGTTATTATTGAAAATGAATCCATTAAGAATAGTAGTTTTTGAGAAAAAATGTAAAATAAATTTAGTTAATAAAATATTCAGAAAATGGTCATGTTATACTCAAAAAATATTAATACGTAAAAGACATTTTTATGGAAGAATACGAGCTTTAGATGTGAAAGCTGTAAAAGCAATGGTAAGAAAGGATGATCAAAATCATAAAAGATTAATTCAAAATGCTTTACCTATTATATTTGATAATGGTAAACTTTACAATAGTAAATATAATAAAGCAGGAGATTACACATTGGATTATAGATCACAAGGGACAGCATTTGATCACATATCTCATTTTTATAGATACACTTATTATGTTAACTATTATTGGCCACAAGTTGTAAGTCAAACTATAGAAAGAAATACTTGGTTCTCATTGAAAGAAAGGTTGGCTTATAAAGAAAAAATGACTATAAGAATGTTGCGTTTCTTTCTTAAAAAAGGTTGTGATCCAAATGATGAGGCTTTCATAGAAAAATTTATATTAACACATAACTATCATTGTAAAACATTTTTCTTAAAAATGTTTTTTATGTGTATTCAATATGGATTAAAACCAAATAATTTATTACAAATTTTAAAAAAACATATATATCCAATTTTTCCTACAAAAAAATACTATATAGGCCCATTATTGGATATACACACCAATATTCTAAAAGTAGAAGATACTGTGAATTTATGTATTAACTGGGGAACAAAACAAAATTTCATAAAAGCAACAACCCATAGTTTAGGCGAATTATCTAAATTAAATGATGATGTTATTGGCAGAATTACTTTGTTTTTTTAGTTAAATATTTATAAAGACATCTCTGTATAGAATGTTAATATGAGTTGTGAGAAGGAAAAGGGATTTATATATAAGATTCAAAGTCCAAAAGGAAAAATTTACATTGGACAAGTTGTTGAATTTTTGAATCG
>Ga0163110_10000526_pt1 | contig 18156 bp, 19 predicted proteins | sample CRUFie1St17metaG_FD_108703 | JGI IMG/M metagenome (GOLD analysis project Ga0163110, IMG submission 108703) | Marine microbial communities from the Costa Rica Dome - CRUD Field 142mm St17 metaG | ecosystem: Environmental > Aquatic > Marine > Oceanic > Photic zone | place: Costa Rica: the Eastern...
CCATATTCCAGGTTCTCCTGCTGCTGATTTAGTCGAAACATCTATTGCTGTTTTAGAGAATAATTTAAATCCTGTTCCCCACATACCTGCAAGATCTATGGAATCTGAAAATGAACTTGATGATTTATTAGGCAATTTAAATCATGCAAATGTCAAAAATCTTTTGTTAATTGGTGGAAGTGCTAAAAATGTTACTGGTCCATATGAGTCAACTTCTCAATTAATAAACAGTAGCATTTTAGAAAAATACGAATTTGAAAATATTAGAATTGCTGGCCACCCAGAAGGAAACCCAGATGATAAAAACTCAAAAGAATCACTAGTTGAAAAATTAGAATTATTAAATAATAAGTATAAGATTTCTATTGTCACTCAATTTTCATTGTCTTCAACAATTACAAATAACTGGATAAATGAAACAAGAAGTCTTTTTAAAAATAAAATTAAAAATGTTGAAATAATTATTGGCTTAGCTGGGCCTTCAAAAATTACTACTCTTTTAAAATATGCCAAAGTTTGTGGTGTAAATGCATCAGCTTCTTTTTTAAAAAAACAAGGTTTAGATATTACTAAGCTTATAAAGCATTCACCTGAAAAAATTTTAAATGAATTAAAAAATTATGACGGAATTCATTTTTTTCCATTTGGCGGTATAAATGAATTAAATTTATGGGCAATAAATAATAGAAAGGAAATAAGTGAATAAATTTACAATTATTGGTGAAAATATACATGCAACTCGTGTTCTCAGATTGAAAGGTAAAAGAGTTGGTATTAATGAAGATGAAGTTGAATCTGTTATTTATAATAAAGATGGGGAAAAAGTTTTTATGACTATTCCAGAAGAAATTAAAAAAACTCAACCTTATCAACAGGGGCAAGCAAAACACTTTATGATTGCAATATGGAAAGGAATTTTTGGTAACTCTGAAGAAAGTGAAGATGGAGCAAACTACGTTATTAATGAAATAAAAAGACAAGAAAATTTTGGTTCAAATTTTCTAGATCTTAATGTTGATGAGATGTCACATAAGCTTGATATACAAATTAATGCTATGAAATGGTTGATGGGAATATATCAAAATAATGCAAAAGTACCTCCAAGTGTAGATTCTTCAAATCCAGAAATTATCAAAGCTGGATTAAAAGAATATTCTGGTTCTCAAGGAAGGCCAATGATTAATTCCATTGCTTTAGAAAGGTTGGAAACTTTTGAATTAGCAAAAGAATACGATGCAAAAGTTATTCTTACTGGAGCTAGTAAAGATGGTATGCCTAACGATTCAGATGAAAGAGTAGAAAATATTAATGAAATAATAAATCATGCTAAAAATAATAATATTTCTTTTGAAGACATACATTTAGACCCATTAGTTTTTCCAATTTCAGTTGCAAAAGAATATGGTTCCCATTTTTTTGATGCTATATCAAAGCTAAGAGATATTTATGGGTCAGAAATAAATATTAGCGGAGGCTTAAGTAATGTTTCTTTTGGGTTACCTAGAAGAAAGTTAGTTAATGATGTCTTTGTAAAGATTTGTATTAATAGAGGTTTGGATAGCGGAATTATCGATCCTATTCAAATCAAAATTGATGAAATAATTAATTTAGATGAATCAACTGATGACTATAAAATTGCAGAAGATATGTTAATGGGAAGAGATGATTTCTGCATGAATTACATAACATACTGTAGAGAGGGATAGTTGATTAAAATTAGGATTATGTATTGGAAAGAAATACCAGTTCAAGTTGAATTTACACATGAAAAAATTAGAAAAACTTCTCAACTTGATGAAAAATTTCAAATTGCAGTTGATTCTGTTGCGATGAAAGATGGATCTTATGGTTCTGATGATTATTTAGATTCCTGGGAATGGGTAGACAAAGAAGTTATTGAAGAAGAATTAAATGATAAATTTATTGACCAATATATATCTAGATTTATTTTCCCAAAGGACTTAATAAAAAAAATTTCTATGAGTATAGATGATGGGTCAAGAAATCCTATTCCTGGATCTATTGATGATTGGATTATAAAAAAATGAGTTTTTTAGATTTACTAAAAAATAATATTTTGCTTTCTGACGGTGCAACAGGAACTTTTCTTCAAAGTAAAGGATTAGAGCCAGGTGGTTGTCCAGAATTAATGAATGTAGAAAAAGAAGAGGCAGTTATTGAAATGGCTGACAGATATTTCAAATCTGGTTCTGACTTTGTGCTTACAAATACTTTTGGCGGAAGCCCGTTTATGCTCAAAAAGTATGGCTATGAAGATAAAGTAGAAGAATTTAACAAAAAGGGTGCCATGATTGCAAAATCTGTATGCCCAGATGGAAAATTTGTTTTTGGTTCTATTGGGCCTACTGGTGAGTTTATTGAGCCTTTAGGTGCGGTTACTGAAAAAGAAATGTCATATGGTTTTGAAAGACAAATTAACGGATTGTTAGAAGGTGGAGTAGATGGAATTATTTTTGAAACACAAATGGCTATAGAAGAGCTTGTTCTTGGAATAAAAACAGCAAAAAAAATTACTAATTTACCAATTATTGGAAGCATGGTTTTTGATAAAGGCCCAAGAGGATTTTTTACTATGATGGGTGTATCACCAAAAAAAGCTGCAGATGATATTTACAATGCTGGAGGCGATGTAATTGCTACAAATTGTGGAAATGGATCAGAAATAATGGTTGATCTAGCATATGAATTAAAACAATCAAGCAAACTCCCTGTAATGGTTCAATCAAATGCAGGAATTCCAAAAATTAAAAATAAAAAAGTAATTTATGATGAAACTCCTGAATTTATGATAAAAAATTATCAAAAATTTATTGATATTGGCATTTCAATTGTTGGTGGATGTTGCGGCACTACTTTCGATCACATTGAAGCATTTAGGAATTTGATAAATGAAAACAAGTAAATTTTTAGATATAATATAAATATGAGACCTAGAGAAGTTATAGATAAATATGGAAGATGCATTGAGTTAATATCTATGGATCCTTTTTTTAATGAAGTTACAGTTGGCCTTTTCTTTAAAGAGCCTTTGATAACTATTTATTCCTACAGCAAAAAAGATGGTCTTGAAAACAGACTTCAACAAATTAGAGACAGGATTGTTGATATATCTGGCGCAATTCCATCAGATGAATCAAATCAAGCAACATTTCCTTGTTCAATGAAAGATGGTTGCTGTTCATCTCCACTTCGATTCGTAATCAAAGAGGCTGTGATGAAGGACAGGCCTAATGACTTATCTAATGGTATTACTTGCAAAGATTTACGATCTGAAATGATTTTAAAAATAGATTTCTCCGATGAAGGTGGAATAAATAAATATACTGTGTCTGGTGATGGCAATGCCCCTAAACCTGAAATAAGGTATAGGGCTGTTGTAAATGGTTTATTAAAATATGGTGGTTTTGAAAAAATTGATAATTTTTCTTTTAAATTAAAATGTAATACAAGAAATGACAAGGTTGTCAATTTACTTTTACCATTAGCAAGAAACATAAGTGCAACTGAAGAATCCCTTGCAGCAGATGATTTGGCCGGACAAATGACAACTCAATCATTAGGGTTTGCAGCAAATTAAATGATTAATAAAGAATTAAAAATGAATAAAAAGCAAAGAGTTTTAGCTGCTCTTAGTGGAAATGATGTTGATAGACCTCCAGTTTCAAATCCTACTAGTGTAGCAACTGTAGAATTGATGGATTATGTTGATGCACCATTCCCAGATGCATGCAGAGATGCAAACTTAAATGCTCAATTGGCAATTACTGGTCATACTGAACTAGATTTTGATTCAATTGCTCCATATTTTTCAATTATTCAAGAATCATCTGCTCTTGGCTGTGAAATGCAATGGGAACAGAAAGATAATTGGCCAACAGTTAGAATGAATAATCCTATCTGGAAGACTAAAAATGACATTAAAATACCATCTGGTTTTTTAGAACATCGAGATAATGTGGCAATTACAAGATCTATTAATATCTTAAGAGATGAAGTTAAGGATGAAGTTGCGATATTTGGAAAAACTATGGGACCCTGGACGCTTGCTTATCATGTTTTTGGAGTAGAGCCTTTTTTGCTTAAATCTATTGATGACCCACAAGAAACTAGAGATATATTAAGAAAACTCATGGATATAACCATACTTTTCGGTCAAGCTCAAATTGATTCAGGTGCTGATGTATTGGTTATTCCAGACCATGCAACAGGTGATTTAGTTAGTGGAAAGTATTATGACGACTTTTTATTGCACTTACACCAAGAGCTGGTAGAAGAATTAAAGGTTCCATTAATATTGCACATATGTGGAAGAACGGTTGATAGAATGCCATCAATTGCAAAAAGTGGAATGGCAGCATTTCATTTTGATTCAAAAAATAAACCCCAAGAAGCAATGGATGCCGTCAATGGTGGTATAAGATTAGTGGGTAATGTTAATAATCCTGAAACATTATATTCAAAATCTCCTGAAGAGGTTAAGGGTGAAGTTTATGAAGCTCTTGATGCAGGTGTTCAGTTAATCTCTACAGAATGCGCAATTCCATTAAAGACAAAGATTGAAAATTTAATTGCTATTCCAAATTCTGTTAAAAGTTGGGTTAAAGATAATATTTAATTTAAACTTACAAATAATGGAAATCTATTTTACAGGTGTTATATAATATATTTTATGATTAAAAACGAAGGTTTATTAGAAGAATTTAAATATGTCACTGTTCCTGATGAACAGGAACATATTGAAGGTTTGTTTGCAAGTGGCGATGTTTTGATGCAAGACATTGCTTACAATTTAATTACTGGCAACAATACCGAAGTTGGCATTCTTGTAAAAAAAGCACTTGATGAAGGTTATTCGGCTAACATTGTTCTTGATGATGGCTTAATAGCCGGAATGGCTATTGTAGGTATAAAATTTAGAGATAATGTAATCTTTGTTCCTGAAGTTTTAATTTCTGCACGTGCAATGAAAGCTGGCATGGAACATATTGAACCAATTCTATCTGCATCTGGCGTTGAACCGATTGGTACAGTAATCATGGGAACTGTAAAAGGTGATTTACATGATATTGGTAAGAACTTATGCATCATGATGCTTCGAGGCGGCGGATTCTTAGTCCATGATTTAGGGGTTGATACAAAACCAGATGATTTCATAGATGCTGTAATGGAGCATGAAGCTGCAATTGTTGGAATGTCTGCCCTGCTCACCACAACAATGCCAAATATGGGTACAACAATTGAAGCATTTGATGATGCAGGAATGAGAGAAGAAGTAAAAATTATGGTTGGTGGTGCCCCAGTTACTCAAGAATTTGCTGATGAAATGGGTGCTGATGCATATGGTGCAAATGCAGTTGATTGTGTTCAAAAAGCTAAAGATTTTGCTGTTAAATAATCAATGAAATCTCGTTATACTATAGATAAAGATAAAGCTGTTAAAAGTCTGGATAAATTATTTGAAATATTTAAAGATATTTCTGCTAATGCCGACGAAGTATTTAAAAATAGATGTCCTTATAAAAATGCTAAATCAAGATGTACTGCTAAATTTGAATGTAAAAATCAACATAATATTAAGAAATTTGGCGAAAGTCCTGTTTGTACTGGTTCAGATAGACTTGATTATAGACCTGCGTGGATATCAAATAAAAGATTAACTTCCTGATAAAATAATATATATGGAAGGTTATATATATTCTGATAATAAAAAAACCAAGTCATTAAAAGGTAAGTCTCTTTTTGATTTTGCAGATACATTAAGCATTCGTGTGCCGACTAGTTGCAGACGTAATGGTGAATGCCATGAATGTATTGTTCAAATTTCTGAAGGTGAAGACAATTTATTTTCTAAAGATCAAAGCGAAGAATTTTTAACTTCAAACTACAGACTTGCATGCCAAGCAAAAATCGATAATGAGCAATCAGATATTAAATTTAATGTATTAAGAAGACAACCTAAAATTTTGGAAGACTTAAATTTTAATAAAATAAAATTAAATTCAAACATAATTATAGAAAACAATTCTGTTATCAATAAATATAATAATAAAATATTATCTGAAAAAGAGACCCCTATATTTGGTATAGCAGCTGATATTGGTACAACAACTGTTGTTTGTAGTTTGGTCAATCTAGATTCTGGTGAAATTATGGGCATATCTTCTTTTGAAAATCCTCAAAGATTTGGCGGAAGTGATACTTTAAACAGAATCTCTTATGAAACCACAAAGTATCCAGGTGAATTACAAGCTGTAATAATTTCTGGTTTAAATTTTGAAATTGGTGAACTTTGTAAAAAATTTAAAATTCGAAGGGCACATATTTATGAAATGATAATCGTAGGAAATACTACCATGAGAGATATTTTTTTTGGTATAGATGTTTCTGGTGTAGGCCAAAAACCTTATAAATCCATAACACAATTAGACCTTGAAGACGGTAAAGTAAATACAACATCTGTTTCAAAGAATGCTCTTGATTTAGGTGTGAGAATTAATAAAAATGCAAGCGTTGTGTCACCCCCACTCATCTCATGTCATATTGGATCAGATGTTACAGCTGATCTAATATCAATAGATGTTGAAAATATAGAAGATAATTTTATTCTTCTTGATGTTGGAACAAATACCGAAATAATTCTTGGAAATAAAAATAATTTAGTAGCAGCTTCTTGCCCTGCCGGCCCAGCCTTTGAGGGTGGTGAAGTTACTTATGCTATGCCTGGATATGATGGAGCTATTGAAAAATTTTCAATAGATGGCGAAGATCAAAATTTTTCAACAATAAATAACACTGATGCTCAAGGAATATGCGGTTCAGGATTAATTGATTTATTAGCTTCATTAAAGTCAAATTCAATAATTAATGAACTTGGAGTAATTAATAATGGAGAAAGTTTTTTTGAATTAAAAAATACAAATGGAATTAAATTATCAAGATCAGATATGAGCGCATTAGCGCAAGCAAAAGCTGCAAATTATTGCGGGCAATCAATTGCTATTAAGAGATCAGGAATAAATATTGATGATTTCAACCATTTATATTTAAGTGGCGGTTTTGCTAATTACATTGATGTAGAAAATGCAAAAAAAATTGGATTCTTAATTGATGCTCCAAATGCAGATATTACTAAAATAGGAAATTCTGCATTAAACGGAGCAATAATATATCTAATGAATATTGATGAAAGAGAAAAAATTGAAAGTATTGTAAATTCTATCAAACATGTAGAATTAGAAACTGACGAAAACTTTTTTGACCATTTTGTTGAAGGTTGTCAATTTAAAGAATTGAAGGTTATGTAAATGAAAGTTGTTATCTCAGATTATGTTTGGCCAAATATTGATATAGAGACAAATTTTTTTAAAGATAAAAACATAAACCTAGTTGTTTCAAAAAATAAAAGCGATTTAAAAGAACAGATAACTGATGCTGACGGATTGTTATTTTGCTTTGAAACTATAGATGAAGAAATTTTAAAACTTGGTAAAAAATTAAAAGTTGCCCAAAGATATGGAATTGGCGTAGATAATATAGATATAGATGTGGCAACTCAACTTGGTATTGTTGTTGCTAATATACCTGATTATTGTATTGATGAAGTTTCTGATCATGCTATATCAATGATTTTGTCTCTAAATAGAGTCCTACATCGTGATTCAGATTTGGTAAAGGCAGGCAAATGGAACGAAGTAAAAAAAGATAAAAGAGTATACAGATTATCCGAAGCCACACTAGGTTTACTTGGTTATGGAAGAATAGGTAAGAGGATTTCTCAAAAAGCATTATCTTTTGGCCTAAATGTAATTGCTTATGATCCTTATATAAAACAAGAAGATGTTGATGGGGTAAAAATATATGATTTAAATCAAGTATTATCTAAAAGCGACATAATCTCCTTACACCTTCCTTTAACAAAAGAAACGCATCACATAATTAATTATGAACAATTTAATTTTATGAAAGATAATTCAATATTAATTAATGTTTCAAGAGGAGGATTAATAAATGAAGAGGCTCTTATTAAAAACTTATCTAACGGAAAGATAAGAGGCGTTGGTTTAGATGTTATAGAAAGTACAATAGATAAATCTAATAAACTTTTTGATTTTGATAACGTAATAATAACGCCACATACAGCTTTTTTTTCTCAAGAGTCAAGTGAAGAATTGCAATTGAGATCTTCAGAGCAACTATATAATACATTAATTGGTATCAAGCCAAAATTTTTAATAAATCCAGACGTTTTAAAAAATCCTAATGTAGATTTAAAATGAACCTAAAAGATTACATTAGAGAAGTTCCTGATTACCCAAAAAAAGACGTATCATTTAAAGATATTACCCCTCTAATTTCAAATATTAATGCTTTTAAATTTTGCCTTGATAGAATGTCTTATTTAATAAACTCAATTGAAAAAAAAGTTGAATATTTTGCATCGATTGATGCTAGAGGTTTTATATTTGGTTCTGCCCTATCTGACAGGCTTAATATCCCAAACATACTAATAAGAAAAAAAGGTAAGTTACCACCACCAGTTTTATCTCAAAATTATAATCTTGAATATGGCACTAGTGAAATTCAGGTAAGTAAACTAACCATCCCTAAAGAAAAAAATATTCTAATAATTGATGACCTTATTGCCTCAGGTGGTTCAGCTGAAGCATCTTCTATATTAATGGAATCAGCAGGAAATAATGTTTTGGGAATATGTGTAGGTATTAAATTATCATATTTGAATCCTGAAAAAGTATTTAAAAAAGAAATATACTCTGTATGTAATTACTGATTTCTTGATTTATCAATAAAGTCATCTATCAATCTTTTATATTCCTTGACAATAAATTCAAGATTTTTCAGAGATTTACTCATAACTTTTTTACTCTCTTCATCATCTATTTTTATTTTTTTTAATTCAGATATGGTTTCTTTTATTATTTCTATCATTAATCACCTATTGTTCCACCAAAATTATCTTGGTATGCATCAGGATCTATTCTTGCATCGATAACAACTGTTTTTTCTTTCTTAAGAGAATTAATTAAAACTTTTTTGAAGTCTTCGGGGCTATCAACTGTTTCGCCATTTAGTCCGCATGATTTCGCAGTTTTAGAAAAATCAACCATTGTTAAATCTAAACCATAATCCTTGTAGCCCCTAAATCCCTGTCTGTATTTCATTGTTCCTAATGCACCATCATTTATAATAACTAATGGCCATTTAATTTTTGCTCTATTTATCGTTTCAAATTCTCCTAATCTCATCAAAGTGCTACCATCAGCACCAATTCCAATTGAAGGGACATCATTATTTGTGCCAAGAACACCACCTATAAATGATGGAATCATTAAACCCATTGTCCTTCCTCCGGAAGTTCCAAAAAATTTAAGAGGTTGGTCAAATTTCCAAGTTTGTTCCATTAACCTTATATGTGCACCCGTCTCGGTATATACATTTGAGTTTTCAGGTAGTACATCTTTGCAAATATCAAAAATATCATGTGCTGTAAATCTTGCATCAGGTGGTCTGGTAAATCTGTCTAATAAATTGTTATTAATATCTTTTAATTCTTCATTTCCCCAGCCATTGTTTTTAACTCCATTTGTAATGTTGTTCAGAATTTCCTTTATATCACCTGCATAAGTAATTAATGGATCATTTGAAATAGTTTTTTCTTGATTACTTGAAACTATTTCAATAATATCTTTTTTTCCTTTTGGCCAAGGTGCATGGGTCATCATTTGATCAACACCAATATTAATAATTAAGTCAGATTTACTTATTACAGATCCAGTATGAGTATTTTGATTTTCATTAAAATCTGTCATAACACCTAACCAATTTTGTTCATTTTCATTGTAAACACCCCTAGCTTTCATTGAAGATAGAACAGCAGGATTAATTTTTTTAACAAAAATTAATAATTCTTTTATTGCTTCACTTTTTCTTACCCCATCTCCAACAACTACTAAAGGTTTTTTTGAGCTATTTATTATATTTATTATTTTTTTATTTAAATCTTCATTTACTTTCTTGTAATTATTATTCTTTTTTTCGTATATTGATTCTTCAATATCTGCAAGGCCTATATCTGATGGGAAATCAATTAATACTGGCCCCTCTATATCACTCGAGGCAATATTGTATGAATCTAAAATTGTTTTAGATGGGTTATCAGTAGATATTGTTGTCATCATCTTTGTTAATGTGCCCATCATTTTTTTATGATCAGTATGCTGAACCATTTCGTTTTCATAAGAATAATTTGGAGTTGTTTCACAAACACATACAACAGGAAGTCGCTCAAAGTAGGCATTTGCTATACCGCCAACAAGATTAGCTGCTCCTACACCTTTAACAGCAAGAGCTAAGCCTGCTGTTTTATTTACTAAGCCATACGTGCCTGCTGCAATTGCTGCTGAAGATTCATGTGCTACGTTTACAAAATTAACACCAATCTCTCTACCATTATCCATGAGGTCAAGTGGGACACCACTTCCTGGAATCCCAAAGAAATGATTATTTCCCATTTCCTTTGTTATTTTCATAAATAATTTTGAAAGATTCATAATTTTTCTCCTAGTAAGATATTATTTCTTGATCAATATTTTTCCATAAATACCAACAAGCTACTGTATTCCATGGATTCCATAATAAGTAATATTTTTTAAAATTGATATTTTTTTTATCTTCGCCATAAATTTTAACCAATGAGTTTATTATCCCAATATCTTTTACCGGAAAAACATTTGATCTGCCCAGATGAAAAATCATAAACATTTCTGCTGTCCAAGTACCTATTCCTTTAACTTTAGTTAAATATTCAATAACTTCGTTATCTGGCATGGAATACATTTCTTTAAATGAAATTGATTTATCAATAATTTTTGATGATAAATCTTTTAAGTAGTCAATTTTCATTCTTGATACACCACAATTTTTTAATAATTCTGGCTTTACTTTAATAATTGAAAATGGATCTATATTCACAATTGACGTTACCTTTTTTTTAATACTTGCAGCCGCAGATACTGAAATTTGTTGTCCTAAAATTGAATTAAACAATGTTAAAAAAGGATCTTTGGATGTTTCTAAAAAACTATCATCTGAATTTAAGATAATTTCCTTTAAATTTTTATCTTTTGAAGATAAATCTTTTACTGCTTTATCCCAGTAACTAACTTTCATTTGTTATGTTGGGATAACATTCCCATCTGTCCCTTACTTCCCAATTGCATCTCATTTCATCAGTATGTCCAAAAAAATAAAATACAAGAATAATTAACGTTAAAAAAATCAAAGGTAGGATCCATTTATTTCTAAATGGTTCTATATTTATCCAAAAATTAAATAAGAATTTACTCATATTTATACACCTATTTGTCTAGTAACCAATTATTTAATAATTTTGATTGATATTCAACAAATTTTAGATTTATTTTCATTTTTTCAATATTTTGATCTATTGTCTTTTGACCTTGAGGAATAGGATTTTTTTCAAAAAATAAATCTACTCTATTAGCTAAATCATTATCTGATATGGATTTTATTCCGCCAAACATTCTTGGTATAGTATTGTTCGGAAAAATATCATTAATTTTTTTCCAATTCTTTTCTATAAAATCCCAAGCAATATTTGAATGTCTATAATTTCTTAATGTTGTTGCTATAAGATATGGCGCATCTTGATTTTTTATTTTTTCTGTAAGTGAAATTTCTAAAGTCTTGTTTATTAAATCACTTGATTTAAAGTCCGATAATGAATAAAGGAACCTTATCTTTTCTTGAGGGATCTGTGTTTCTAGATACTTATTAAAAAACTCATTATGCAAATTTTCATCACCATTATTTGCCATAATTGCTATTGATGCTGCTGCTAAATTAGGTTCGACGCTATCTCTATTATTTGTATATTCATCATAAATCTTTTTAGCAGACTCAATAAATTCTTTATTTTCACAAGTTATTCCAAGTCCTCTGTAAATTAATGCCCTAAGTTCTGTGATTTTTATGTTTTCACTTGATTTATATTCATTTCCTATATTACCTAAAAGATCTTGAAGATATTTATCTACAATTTTCATCATTTTGACCTTATTATCATCAACTGAATATCTTTTTCCTACCCCAAATGTTGATATAATTAGAGATTGTAAATCTGTACTATTATCAAGATTTAACTTCATGCAAAGTTCATAAAATATATTTATATTATTATTATTTGAAGTTACGCTACTCCACAAATCATCAACTAATGAAAACTTTTCTAATTCATTTAAATTATTTAAGTTATTAAATATCTGATTAACTAAAATTTCTTCTGAATATTCAGATCTATAAAAACCATTTGAATTTAAATTTCCATAAATAAAATCATTTATCTTAATGTCAGTTTTAAAATTATTCTTTGTAAGTAATAATTTTTCATTCTTTTTATCAGAAACTATTTCAACTGGTACATTCCAACTAAAATCATTATCTAAATTGTCATATTTAAATGTTTCCTGGTCAATCTGTATAAAATTATTATTATTTGAAAATTTTAATCTTGGAAACCCAGGTTGTAGTATCCATGTATTCATCGTATCTCTCACCGGAATAGATGAAAATTCTTCTATGCTATCCCACAGGTCAGATGTTTCAGTATTAGCAAATTCATGACTATTTAAATAACTTCTTATTCCGTCCCTGAAAGAATTTTCACCAACATATTGTTCAAGCATTCTTAATACAGCACCACCTTTTTCATAAGTTAGCAAATCAAACATTGCAGAGGCATCGTCAGGCGATATTACTTCGAACTCTATTGGTCTTGTAGAGTGGAGTGAATCAACATCAAATGCTGCTGATCTTTCAATCCCGAATTGCACCCATCTTTTGCATTCTTTGTTATATACATCTACAGCTTTAGTTGCCATAAATGTTGCAAAAGCTTCATTTAACCAAATACCGTTCCACCATTTCATAGTCACCAAATCACCAAACCACATATGTGCTATTTCGTGACAAATTACATCAGCTATTCTTATTAATTCACCTTGTGTTGCGTTATTTTCATCAACTAGTAATAAGGCTTCTCTATAAGTGATACATCCTAAATTTTCCATAGCACCAGAAGCGAAATCTGGAATAGCAATCATATCTAATTTGTCTCCTGGATATGGCCTCCCAAAATAATCAGAGAAATATTTAAGTGCAAATTCACCTACTTCTAAAGCATATTTTGATAAACTACCTTTCCCTTCAGGGTAAACTATCCTCAAAGGTATACCATCAACATTAAGTTCCTCAGTAGCTTCAAATGGGCCCATAATAAATGCAACTAAATAAGTAGACATTTTTATAGTGTCGTTAAATTCATAAATTAAATTATCCCCTTCATCAGATATATTTTTAATACTAGAATTTGAAACGGTAAATAACTTTTTTGGGACTTTAATTTTTATTGAGAAAATAGATTTAAATTCGGGTTCATCAAAACAAGGAAATGCTCTTCTTGCATCAGTGCTTTCAAATTGCGTTGTTCCTATTTTATGTGACTTACCATTAGGATCTTTATAGGTTGACATATAAAACCCTCTTAAAGAATTATTAAGAACTCCAGAAAACTCTAAATATAATTTATATTTACCATTATCTATTTCGTTTTTAAAATTGAATTCAACTATTTCATGCTCTTTATCAAATTTTATTTCAGGAATAAATTCATTTCCATCCTTATCAAGTAATTTAGAATTTGTAATATCAAGCCCTATTGAATTTAACTTAATTTGATTTGTAGATTCATTTATTGATAAATCAATAAATTCACTACCAGAAAATTTTTCATTTTCTAAATCTGGCTCTAAGAATATTTCATATTTTTCTGGTAAAGCATATTTTTCCAACCTAAATTTATTTTTCATTTTTCTCCTTAAAAATTATTATAACCTTCAATAAACATACTAATTGCTATTGCAACCATTGCAAAAGATAATAGTTTCATTACTAATCTACCCTTTAATCTTTTAGATATTATAACCCCAAATTGAGAACCTATTACCCCTCCGATCCCTAGTGGAATCACAGCTGCCATTTCGATATTACCATTCACATAATGAGCAAATGATCCAAAAAGAGTATAAATTGACATAGTTGCTACTGAAGTGGCGGTAGCAACTTTAACAGGAAAATTAAAAAAATAAACGAGTGTTGGTGTTCTTAGCGGACCACCGCCAATTCCAAAAAAACTTGAAATAAATCCAAAAATTATATTTATACTTGTAGCTATTGGCTCAAGAAATATATATTTATATTTTTCACCTGATTTTGAATTAATTTCTCTCTTTTTTCTCCAAAAACTATTTTTAAAATTATTAAAATCATCTGAAAAATCTTTTTTTTCTGATTTAGAGGGGCTCCAATAAACATAGAGACCAGTTAATGCTAATATCAATCCAAATAATATATTGAAAAGGGCACTATTAATTTTTTCTAAGCCTATTACAGCCAAAATTGCGCCAGGCATTGCTGCAATACTAAATAAAATTGTACTTCTTACATCAACAATTTTTAATCTTAAATAAGATAATGCTCCTGACAATGAAGCTATAGACACACAAAGTATACTTGTTCCAACAGCTGACTGAGGTGAAAAATTAAATACGAGCATCAATGTTGGGCCAATTATAAATCCACCCCCTGCCCCAACTAAAACACCATAAGAAGTTGCTAAGATTCCTACAAAGAAAAAAGCAAATAGCTGAATTAAACTAAATTCCATCTAGATTAGCTCCAGGTTCTGTCATGCGAGTCTAATTTATCCCATTCATCAGTTGGCTCAAATGCGCCTGATGGGTATATGTGCATTGGATTACCTTCCGAGCCTGAACCCCATGAATCTGGATTCACATTCAAATGTTCTTTAACTGCTTCTTCATTAAGTGTTATTCCTAGTCCTGGAGATTCCGGGACTTTAACAAATCCATTATTAATTATTTTTCCTGTTTCAGAATTTACAAGATCATCCCACCAAGGGTTGTCTACAGAATGCATTTCCAAACCAATAAATCCTTCAGTGGCAGCAGCGCAATGAACATTTGCCATAGCAACTATCGGAGATCCTGCTTGATGTAAAGCCATTGGGATACCTTTTTCTTGTGCATAGTCACCAATTTTCTTAGTTTCTAAAATCCCACCTGATGTTGCTAAATCAGGATGTATGATTGAAACTGCTTCATTATCAATGAGTGGTTTAAATCCATCAAGTAGATAAATATCTTCACCAGTACAAACAGGTGTGTCAACAGAATTTTTTAATTGTTTCCATTGATTTGTGTATTGCCAAGGAATCATGTCTTCATACCATGCTAAAGAATATTTATCTAACTCTTTTCCTAGTCTTATACAGCTTTCTAATCCAATATGACCAAAATGATCAGTTGCAATAGGTATTTCATAACCTACTATATCTCTCACAGTTTTTACGTATTCTGAAATCTCAGAGATTCCTTTATCTGTTAATTGAATTCCAGTGAAAGGATGCATTGTATTTTGAGCCTCAACCATCATACTTTTTAATGAACCACCAGTAGATCCTTCATTAATTTTATTTTCGTTAAAATCTTTTGGGAAAACTAGACCACCTTCAACCTGCTCTGAAATCCAAATTCCTATATCCATTTTTAGGTATGTAAAACCTCTTTCCATTCTTTCCTTTAATGCGTTACCCATTTCTACAGGATCTTTTTTGGATGGGGTATCAGCATAAACTCTTATCTGATCTCTATATTTACCGCCAGCTAACATATAAGCTGGTACTCCATAAGCTTTACCTGCCAAATCCATCAATGCCATTTCTATTCCACAAACTCCACCACCTAATCTACCATGACCTCCAAATTGTTTTATTTTTCTAAATAATCTTTCCACGTCACATGGGTTTTCGCCAAGTAATCTACTTTTAAGCATTAATGCGTACCTTGCACTAGCTCCATCTCTAACTTCACCTAAACCAACTAAATCTTGATTTGTATACAATTTTATTATTGGCCACCTCCAATTGTTCTCACCAACTACAGCAATTCGCATATCTGTAATTTTAAGATCAGAAGGACTTGAATTTTTAGAAAAATTTGTCATGAAACACCTCGATAAAATTTGGAAATATTTAATAGGATTTTAAAACTTAATTAGTATAAAATCAACGAATGGAAATTTGGATTTTTTTTGCTTTATTAAGTTCTTTGCTTTTTGCAATTGTCAGTGTTTTTGATAAATATGCAGTTTATGATAGATCAGGAATTTCTCCATCTTTACTTAACATGTATGTGGGTTATAGCAATTTATTTATAGGATGCATTTTCTTATCTTTTTTTCTTAGGTCATTTAATTTTTCTCATTTTTTGGCACTTTCAGTTGGAATTATTCAAGGTTTAAGTTTAATCGTTTTATTTTGGGCTTTAAAAAAATTAAATGTTACTAGAGTTATGACAATGTGGAGTAGTTATCCATTTTGGGTGGCTTTTATATCATTTATTTTTACTAGCGAGAATTTAAAATTAATTCAAATTTTATTCATGATAATTATTATAATTGGAAGCATTGCTTCTAATATAAAATTACAAGATAACACTAAGTTAAACTTTAGCTTAGTTTCATTTTTTATATTAGTATTTGGGACGATTTTATTTGCATCATCACAGGTTTTAAATAAAGAAATTGTTTCGGATATTTCAATTTTGGAAGTATATGGATTGAGGGGTGTTGGAGTATGTATGACTTTAGCCCTCCCCTTTTCAACTAAGAAAAATTTAACTGACCTAAAAAACTTTGTTTTTAACTGGGATGACAGTAAGTATCTTTTTATTGCTGAGACCCTACTTGCTACTTTTGCATATTTAACAATACTTTTATCACTTCTTACAGGTCCTGTGTCATTAGTTGCATCAATTTCTGGAACAAGACCAGTTTTTATTGTATTAATATATATACTCTTAAGTTTATTAGGATTTAAGTTGTCTGAAAAATTTATAAAAGGGGAAGTTATTATTAAATTATTTTCTGCACTTTGTGTTGGAATAGGAGTTTTTGGAATTGCATACTTCTAAAAAAATTAATGTTGCTCAAATTGGATCTAAACATGGTCATGCAACATCTGTGCTATCAACCATTATCAATAACCCTAGAGTAAATTTTATTGGACTTTATGAGCCCGATTTACAAAAAAGAAATACTTTAAAGAAAATAAAAAACTTTCCTTTCAGCAAAATAAATTTTATTGAGGATGAAGAAAGGCTTTATCGGGATGATATTGTTGCAATAGCATCTGAGGGATCAAACATTGAATCACTTAACCAAACATATAAGGCTATTAAAAATAACAAGCATGTTTTCTATGATAAACCTGCAGGTGAAAATTTAATATTATTTGAAGACTCTTTAAACCTAGCAAAATCAAATAATATTCATTTACAGCTTGGTTATATGTTTAGATTTCACGATGGTTTTACAAAAATATCAGATATTGTTAAATCCGGAAGACTTGGAAATATTTTTTCAATTAGAGCCCATATGTCTACAGAAATAAATACAGAAATGATGAAACAAATTTCTCCACACAGCGGCGGAATATTTTATGATTTAGCTGGGCATATGATAGATCAAATTGTTTACCTACTAGGTGAACCTGATAAAATTTCAAGTTTTATAAGAAAAGACTTTACTAATGTGAAAAACTTTTTTGATAATACAATTTCTATATTTGAATACAAAAATAGCTTCGCATCCATCGATATATCTGCCGGAGAAAAGCCCCCTATGGCAAGAAGATTTGAAGTTTATGGAACCATGGGCTCCTTAATAATGGAACCTTTTGAACCGGCTCAAGTATTAAGAATAAACATTCCTTTGGAAGATAAAAATGAAAAATTTTTAACAATAAATGATTATAAGAATAATTTTAACTCTAATGAAACCTCAAGGTACATTGAAGGGTTTGACCACTTTTTAGATGTTATTGAAGGAAAATCTATGCCTATAAGAACATTTGATCATGAACTTAAAACGCAGAGAACTCTTCTCAAGTCTGCCTTGATGTTATAGTCTAAATTTAATGTCTTATTTATCTAATATTATTAATAAACGAAAGTCCAAATC
>Ga0163110_10000527_pt1 | contig 18142 bp, 19 predicted proteins | sample CRUFie1St17metaG_FD_108703 | JGI IMG/M metagenome (GOLD analysis project Ga0163110, IMG submission 108703) | Marine microbial communities from the Costa Rica Dome - CRUD Field 142mm St17 metaG | ecosystem: Environmental > Aquatic > Marine > Oceanic > Photic zone | place: Costa Rica: the Eastern...
AGTTGATTTTCTTCTATTTCTGACCAATTAAATCTTCCAACGTGATTATTTTCCCCTAAGACCATTTCACAGAATTTCCTAGCCTCTGGCCCTTGTAAGGCGATGATACTGGTTTCTGGCGACAAATCCTCGATTTCTATTGAACCATCTTCAGGGAGTAGTTTGTTGAACCAATCCCACATAACTGGAATCATACTCGCATTAGGAACACCAAGAATTTCAGTCTCTGATACCACTGCAAAAATCATGTCGTCAATAAGGAATCCATCATGATCTAGAAAATGTGTGTAAGCACATCTCCCAGGATCAATCGCTGTGCACTTTTGAGTTGCTATCGATTCTATCCACTCTCGAACTTTATTACCTGAAAAACGGAATGATCCCATGTGTGATACATCAAAAAGGCCGGCACTTGAGCGGCATGCTAAATGTTCCTCCGTGATGTTGGAATACCAAATTGGTAACTCAAAGCCATGGAAATCGACGATGTTTGCTTTCAAGGCGACATGCTCCTCATAGAGAGCTGTCCGCACCGGTTCTTCTGTTGCCATGTGCTGGCGTCATCTGATAAGGCATTAAATTATCACTGAGGAATGTTAGATATTTTCACCGTCGAATTGACCAATTTTTCCTCGGTAATCCTTCTAAAGCCATTCCAGTTAGAGCCCCCCACAAAAAAGTATAATCTATTTCGAAGAATAAGAGAATACCCATTACTAAACTCGCTACTATCCAGTGATGAAGCCATATCTTTTTGTTTCGTACGTGGAATTTGATATTTTCAGTGACCCATCTTGTAATCGCAAATCCAACAATCAATGAAATTGAATATATTGCAAATTCCATGAATAAGTCACACCTGCAAATACTATTTCTGATTTGGCCTCAATATGCTACAGGTACAGGATCCAACATGCGCCATAAGTACCAACTGGCAGCGGTCTTGTATGGGCTCCACTTTTCTGCATAGTTGGCTATCTGCTCTTTTGTCTTCAAATCAGGTTGTAATCTTTGCACAGCTTTTACAAGTCCTATATCTCCGATACTGAATACATCAGGTCTTAAGAGACCAAAAATCATCAACATTTCAGCAGTCCATGGTCCAATACCACGGAAACTAACGAGATGATTACGAATTTGCTCATCGTCCATCTCCTCCCAAACTGGAGAAAGGAAGTCGTGAGGATCTTTCGCAATTCCAAGGATGTAACTAGTTTTAGATTTAGTTAGGCCACATGAAGCTATCTCATCATGAGAAAATTTTGACATATTTTCTGGAGTCACTTCTCCAACTTTTTCAACTAAACGATTCCAAATAGCATCAGCCGCAATTACTGAGATTTGTTGTCCAACTATAGCATTTACAAAAGTACGGAATAAATCACCCTTTCCCACAAGACTTTCAGAACCATACTTTTCCATTAATGGAGACATTTGTGGATCCTTTTCAAGGAATTTTTTTGCTGACTCCCACCAAGCTGGTTTTCCAGATATCAAGGAAAAACCTCCTGTCCTGCTTTATCTGTCAAGAAATGGGATTCCCCTAACAATATCGTCACCGATTTTTCCTATTTCTTCTACTAATTCATCTATTGTTTTCTCTGAAACACTTGGATTGGCAATCACTGGTCTAAGGATGGTTTGACCTTTTATCTTTGATTGTGAAATCATAAACTTACCAGATTTAACCAATCGGTTCCTTAGTCTCTGATTCAATTCATCGGAATCAAAATCATCGGAGAAATATCTAAGACAAACATTCGACCAAACCCTCGAAGACATCATTTCGAGTTTAGGATGATCTTCTATCTTTGATTGTAAATAGTCTGCAAGTTTAACATAATTTTCAACTTGTCTAGACCAACCAGCATCTCCTTTTTCCCTCCAAGCAAGGAATAGTTTCAATGCATCGTTTCTACGTCCACATTGCAGACTTATTCGACCTAAATCAACTTCTTCTGCTTCACCTAGGAAAAGGTAGTGTGCAACGTTTCCATGGGAACATACCTTCCGTAAAATTTCTGGATTTTTAATCAAAAATGCAGAACATACTAACGGAACACCCATCATTTTATGAGCATCCCAACATACTGAATCTGCCAATTCAATTCCATCCATTAGGCTACGATACTTAGCACTAAACAAGCAAGATCCACCCCATGCTGCATCAACGTGTAGCCATAAATTATGTTGTGAGCAAATTTCTGATATCGCCTTCAGAGGGTCAAATGCACCCCTAACAGTCGTCCCAGATGTCGCGATAACACAAAACGGTATTTCAGAATTCATTTTCGTTCGATTAATTTCTTCTACGAGTTTATCGCACCGCATCCGTCCATGCTCATCGCACGGAACTTTGATTATATTGTCACTGCCAATTCCTAGAACATTACCTGACATAAGTACAGAATAATGAGATTCTTCTGACACATAGCACACCAAATTTTCCCCATTGAATCCACGCTGCTGGCCTAGTGGATTGTTGTGGTATCTTGCACACATCATCCCAATCATGTTGCCATTTGAGCCACCAGTAGTCAGAGTACCGTTACCATCGGAGAATCCTACTATTTCGCACATTCTTTGAATCAAAGCTTGTTCTACTAATGTGGCAAATGGAGACAATTCGTAGGTGTACATCGAATTGTTAGCCAACGTCGCAACAACTTCACCAGCAAATGCAGAGAGATTGAAACCTCCCCACAATGGATTCATGAAGCCTGGAAGATTGGTTTTTACACTATACTTCAAGAATTGATCGATATCATCTAGCGCATTCTCTAAGCCCAACCCCTCCAATGGGAGGTTGGTATCGATTACTTTTTGCAAACTTGCTGCTGGTACGTGCTTGACTAACTCTTGAGGACTGGCAAGGTATTCTCGAATTCTAATGAGTAATTCTTCGAGAAACTCAGAAGTGCCAGAATCGATGATTTCCACCACTACGCCCAGTGAAAGACGGGTTTAGAACCCTGCGATTATTAGTCGCTCCAAAATTAGATAATTTCGTGCTGATATTATTACATAAACAGTCCGCTATTGGCCTTTTTTGCATAACAAATATTTAGGTATGCAGATTGAATATTAATTTCCAAAGTTTTGATTTCGACCTGCAAATTACAAAAATTTCGGACAGAAACCTGACAACACCTCATGGATGAAAATGTAAATAATAACCTAAGTAGAAAACGTATCCCGCAGTACCACGTTTTCAAAAAATGGCTTTTTCCAGATTATTGCCTGAGGGGCGACCAAGATCCAGAATGCAATGCATTATGCATTTTTACTTAGGAATATTGAATAACGAAGTAGTTCTGGCCCAACTATGTTAGGTGAAGATGGCTCTGCGTGGCTCGAACGCTTGCACATGCAACTTGCAAGGAATCTCAAGGCAGCAGACTGGTCACAAGCTGAAATTGCGGATATTATGGGCTCAACTCAATCGACAATATCTAGAATGGCTCACAGGGACTTACCTGAAATGGCAGGTACTTCTGACGAATCTACAATCGATGGATGGGCACACGAAATTTCAATGGCTCTGAGGCAGCTCGGTCCCAAGGCAAAACCCAGCCGAACCAGATTCGTCATGGAAATCGCATTTGCACCAGGCCAAGTCCTGCGGTTTGACAAATCACTGAACGGGACTGATTTAGATTCAGACCAAGAACAGTCATCATTATTGAAACGGCTTGAATGGGCAGTTTCGAGAATAGATGTAAATCGCCTAAAAAATATGATGCCAGCAGTTGGAATGAATATTGCATGCTGCTTGGAGGGCGCAAGATCACCTGCCGAAGTCGCTGCATTTCCGGGAAAAATCACTGTAGTTAGTGGAAAACTTCGCCACCATGAGACACCAAAATTTGGAGCATCTAAACACTTAGCAAGTATGCTTATTGATTCTAGAGTATATGACAAGAGCAAGACTGCGATCCTGAATATTCATCCCAGTGCAGACAAAGAAAAAATCGAAACTATCTGCGAAGACTTAGATTTGAACCTAACATTTGCACCAAAAGGTGTTCTTGTCCCACATCAAGGAATCGACGTAATACTAGACGAGGGGGCTTTTGGATGGGAGCCTTCCTTATACATTTTAGCTCACAACCCACTGGAATTAGTAGACCGAATGCACAGGCTAATTTCGCTGTTTTAGGTGATGATATGAATAAAAAAATAGTTACGATGAGCCTGATGATTTCGCTAATGATGCTTTCTGGCTGTATAAGCAAAACGATTGATGAGAAAATCAAAGACGAAGAAAAAAATCCAGAAGAATATGTTTGGGAAGATGATGGCGAATTAGTAATTGTCACCTATGATGTAACAGGATTAACTGACTCAATGATAAATGAATTTGAAAACCAAACCGGATATGATGTTAGCCTTACAAAATTGGAAGATGCCGGTTCTATACTGAATCACTTATTGATCTACAAAGGTGTTCAGGTCTCTGACTTAGCTATAGGCTTGGATAATACATACCTACAAACTGCCATCGATAATGGTGTTTTGTGGGAACATTTCGCAAACTTTTCGAATATCTCTGAGGAAGCATTAATTCCCTATGAAGGGCCACTCGCAGTACCATTCGATCAAGGCCATATATGCCTGAACTATGATACTGAAATTGTAGACGGAGTAAATATGACTGTACCTACTAGTTTGTGGAATTTAACTGAAGATGAATGGAAAGGCAAAGTCGCAATTCCATCTCCAGAAACAAGTAGCCCAGGCAGAGCTTTCATGACTGCCACTGTGGATTACTTTGACAACGATCCCGATAATCAAACTGACTGGACGGATTGGTGGACTGACATGTCAGATAATGACGTTATAATCACAACAGGCTGGTCTGAAGCATATGAGACACATTATACTGGAGGATACGGAGAATATATGCCAGGATATGTTGGTGATGCTCACATTGTAGTCTCTTATTGTCACTCGCCAGGTGTAGAATCATGGTATAATGGCAACTGGACTAAATCCGCAGCACTAGACCTACCTCGCGCATCTTTCCATCAAGTTGAATATGCTGCTGCTGTGGAGGGAGGAAACCTAGGAGCAGCATCTGCTTTCATCGAGTATCTCCTTTCCCAGGAAGTAAATGTCAACATGCCAACCGAGAATTTCATGTATTCAGTTTTAGAGGGAACTGACCTGCCAGAGGATGGAGGTTATCGCTACCACTCAATTATCCCGACACAAGCAGCAGAAATTAATTCGACACAAATAGCTTCAAGCATGGAAAACTGGCTCCAAGATTGGAACGAAGCAATGGTTGCTGCTTGAAATGATAAACAAGTATGTGGCTCGTAGTTCAGTAATAATTTACTCGTTACTCATTATCGTGCCACTGTGGCTTGCATTGGATCGTCTCATATGGGTCGCTGGTTACGATGTTATTGGATGGATAGAGTCTCTTGAAAGGAACTACATATCGCAAGGTGTTCTAGAATTTACTTTAATTCAAGCCACTTTATCTGTGGTTCTTACTTTGGCGCTTGGAATACCGATTGCATGGCAACTTGGGAGGTATAAATGGCCTTTCCAATCACTAATCAAATCCTTGCTTACAATGCCCTTTGTAATGCCATCTATCGTGGCAGCGATGGGATTCATGACTCTTATTGGCGAGAATGGATTAGACATAAGAAGCGAACGCGACACTTGGTTTGCAACCCTGATTATTGCCCATGCTTGGTTCAATTTATCACTCGTAATTAGATTCTGTGAACCAGTCCTATCCACTCTTGATCCAAGTATGGAAGAGCAGTTACGACTGCTGCCGAGTGGTAGAACGAAACTAGGAAGAATACGCCACCTATGGGTTCCCCTCTTGATGCCGTCGATTGCGGCAGCAGCGTGCATGACGTTTGTCTTTTCATTCACCTCTTTCGCCCTTGTCGAATTAATCACGTTAGGAGAAGATACGCTTGAAAGTATGATGGCCAATGTCGGTTCATCTGCTGGGATCAAAGGAGTCATGGTCTCGAAGAATGAAGTAATATTAGGTGCATCACTCATTCAATTTTCAATACTTCTTGTGTCACTTTGGTTGATGTCTTGGCTTCAACAAAGAAGACAGAATCTATTACCAGTAGCGTCTGAAAATGTAGTAAAAAGGAATAACATAACTGGCTGGTTGATTGTATTACCTGCTTTGATTTTTGCAATTCTGCCTCTAATAGCCATCATGATCTCTTCGTTCAGAATCAGAGAAACTAACTCAACTGGGAGCACGCAATACTGGAGTACAGAAGGATGGGAATATGCTTTTACAGCGACCAAGTCCTTGCCTTCTGCTTGGGATGCGTTACAAAATTCTCTAGGTTATGCGATTATCACTTTGGCTATCGCACTACCTTTGGGTTGGATGCTCGCTCAAACGATAAGAGACCTTGAGCAAGTCAAACCTCGAATTGCAAGAATATTAGATGTATTTACGATGTTACCATTTGCAGTATCCAGTGTGATGATCGGACTGGGTGTAATGCTAGGTATGATAAAGATAAATCCGCAGTTTTTTTACTCATTTTGGCTAACTCCTGTAATTGCGCATGTAATGATTACAACACCATTCGTGGTACGAATAATTCTCCCCGCTCTCAGGTCCTTAGATCCGTCATATGACGAATGTGGACAAACACTGGGAATGTCAAAATTCAAGAGGTTTTTCTTGATAAAAATCCCTATGTTGCGAGGATCAATAATAATCTCATCGATCTTTATTCTTGCAATGTCTATGGGTGAATTTGGAGCATCTTGGGTGGTAACTAGAAACTCAGATTGGACAACTCTGCCAGTAATAATTGACTCTATTCGAGCCATACCTTACAACAATCCACTAATTGTTCCTGCGGCTAATGCAGTCTCAACCGTGCTTATGATGATTGCATTATTACTATTCATTTCTACTGAAAAATTTAGACCGAAAAGAGACGGAGGAATGTTTTGATGTTAATTTGTACAAAATTAGAGAAATCGTTTGATAAGGAACTGTTTAGCAATTTTAGTCTTAGCTTGAATCCAGGTGAAATTGTAGCAATAACTGGACCTAGCGGCTGTGGAAAAACAACATTGCTGAGATGTATTTGTGGATTGGAAACTCTTGATAGTGGTCAAATTCTACTCGATGATATAGATATTACTTCAAAGCCTGCTGAAGAACGTGGAATAGGTTTGATTTTCCAAAAACCAGTACTATATCCGCATTTAAATGTTGAAAAAAATCTGAAACTGGGATCTAAAGATGGAGATTTTGCAGCAGCTTTGGAGGAAGTGAACCTCAGTGGATTTGAAACAAGAGATGTGGCAACTTTATCGGGGGGAGAAGGCCAAAGGTTGGCCTTAGCTAGAGCTTTATTAGCCAAACCTTCAGTACTACTTCTCGATGAACCTTTCAGTTCTATTGATGCAGATCTATCTGAAAAACTGGTAAGAGATGTTAGATCGATATTGAAAGAAAGAAATTGTCCAGCAATCTTAGTAACTCATAACATAACTATTGCAGATTCATTCGCTGACTCTGTGATTTCATTAGCCTAAATTCTATTCTGAAAAATAACTGTAACTGTGGATACAAGATTTAGGCGTGCAATAAAGACCGATTGCATGAATAATGGTAACCTATCGCCCGAGCATGTTCAAGCACCCGTGGAGGCTTTGGAGGCCCCACTGGCGTCAAAGAGATAACCCCCGATTATTTTGGTACACAATAATCACTCTTATTTTGGCAATGGCATTACCATACAGTGTAATCAACCAGATTATGGGTTATTTTGACAGATCTGTACTTGATCCTATAACACCAATAGACAACATGGTCCCATTCATCGGCTGGTCATTTGTGGTTTACTTAAGCCTCTACCTGTACTATCCTGCTGCCGCTTGGTTTGGCAGAGACAATGAAAATAGAATTAGAGAGATGTTTGCTTTTTATCAATCCCTATTTGTAATGACGTGGTTTGTTTACCTAATTTTTATTCTATTCCCTACAGAGATTTACATCAGGGAGCAAATCCCTGAGAGTGTTCGTTCAGGAGAAGGTTTCTGGGGTTTTTGGTATGGAGATCTCATGCACAAAACCGATATGCCATACAACGCATGGCCTAGTTTGCACGTTACTCAATCACTGATGATTGTAATGTTGCTGAGATATTGGAATATTGTCTATGGATGGAGGGAGTCTCTGACATGGATTGCATGGATCGGCTTGTGCATCTCGGTTATGACAACAAAGCAACATTTCTTTTTCGATATGCTGAGCGGAATAATAACAGGAATCATATGTTGGTATTGGATGTGTATTCCTGCAATGAAAGCATCATCTAGCGATGAGTGGATTAGTGAATTTAGTAGTAGATAAACTCAGGATTTGTAAATCAAAGATAAAGAATGATTTACATTAATTCTATCCTGGCCATCTTCGTATACTATACCCAATTCATGAATTAAATAGGTGTTGAAATGGATTGTCTCCCATGTTTCAGATTCACCATCATTGACTACAGCACTATTTTTCTGGCATGTGTCTCCTAATTCATCTGTAATAGTCCAAGAAAACTGAACCGATTGCCCACCACTAAAATCTTCAAAAAAACCTGGATTAGTAACTGTGGAAATGACCTCAATCATTTGCGGATGCTCTCCGCCATTGTTCGGGATCGGATTAAAATTCAGCACTTTGGGGTCAACTGTTCCATTTTCAATCCATTCTATTCGTAAATCTACAGTTATGGGAATTGTCAAACTTTGTCTGTTATTATCAGAGTTAAGAGCATACACGGATACATTGTACTTACCATGTGATGTAAATTTCATTACAATCGTAGAATTGGTAGCACCATCTAATTCAATTGGATCGCTACCATCCTTAGGGTCGACTCCAATCTTTTTCAACTCGGTTTCGGTAGATGTGAAATTAAATTCAATTTCCACATAGTTCGTTGATTCCAAATCTCCGTCAACATATTTCTCAACTATAACACCAGTTGTTGCTGAAATTACCACATCAAGATCAAACTGTTCACCTTCATCATCTGAAAATAAACATCCCGAAAGACTACAGCAAATAAGGGACACGAACGCTAATACAGAAATTCTTGCCCCCATGGTTTGTGTGAATATTTGGAGGTATAAAACTCAACTCGTAAGTTTGTTCAATAGAATAATTCCCAGATAAGAATAATGACATAATGTTACTTCTTCACGATAGATTAAATTGCATCCGAGAATCTACAAGGGATGAACCACATGCGAAGGGCCGCTAAATTGGATGGTGCCAGCCAAGGCATTAGTGCGATGATTTTGTTTGTCGCAATCATTCTGATGACGTCTGTCATTGCAGCAGTTGTAATTGGCTTTGGAGAAAAAGTGTTCTCCCAAACTAAAAATGATGCACAGGAAAATGTTCCAAGCGTAAAAGGGGTAGTCAATCTTGTCGTATTAGAAATATATACACTTGGAGCCAATGATGAAATTCACATTGTTTTTGAATTGCCTTACATCGAAAACTCCATTGGTGACGAAGCATTATCATGGGTAGTAATGTGCCATCCTAGCACATCCAATAATGTTGTATTTGATGAGGGTGATTTCACATTAGCAACTGATTTGGATGGAGATGGCCTAACGGACCTCCCCTTGGTTGAGTTCGAACCAGCTGTAACCTATCGAATGATTATGCAATTAAACGACTGTGATTTAGAGAACGTCGAATCTGCATCTCTTGTGTTAGTTGTAGACAAAGGGAGAACTCAAGAATGGCAAATGAATATTGGAACCACGCCATACCAGGGACAGGATTTGAATTGAGGTGAAAGAATGCGAAGACTTCGAAAAAATTCTGATGAAAATTGTACTATTGGAATGAGCGCAATGGTGTTGTTCATTACAACAATATTGCTTGCAGCGATAATTTCCTTTACCATAATCAGACTCACAGAAGAGATTGGACAGGATAGTCAAAACACCGCAGAAGATGTAAGACGAGATGTCGCAAATTCAGTCATAATTACCGGCGCATGGGTGTATGATAATTACGATGATATGCTGTTCATGATGGAATTTGGTGCAACTGGAGACCCAATTGCGCGGGAGGATGTATTGTATGTCCTAACGTGTACTGAAAGCGATGGTGATTTCTTTTACCGTTCAGCGGCGTTAGGTGCTTCAAATGGAGGATCTCCAATCTGGGTATGGGAAGTTGGAAGCGAAAGACCCACAAATACGGCTGACAACGTGCAAAATTTCCAACCTGGAGCGAGATACTTCTTCACGTTAGATGGTGGAACTCAAGCAGACCCCACAGATGACAAATGTGGACCAGTACACCTTGACACTGAAGGAATAAATGCAAATCTTTGGTTGCATATACCAAATGGCCCCTCTACACAGCAGGTACTATCTCTGTCAAACGGACGAGTTATTGGATCTCAAATAATTTGAGAATCATAACCAACTTGCGATTAATTCTGGTTGAGTTAGATAGAACGTCAAAGCGATTCCTGCCATCATCATCATCCAGGCTCCTATCGCCTTGATTAAACCGGTTGAACGTCTCAAAATATTGATGAAACGTTGCTGGCCAAGTCCGACAACTGTTGTTACTGCAATCATTAACAGGCTTACTGAAAGCATAAGACCTGCTAAACCTGTCCAGGTTGCAGTTCCACCAATTAGTGCAAGATATGCGATGAAAGGAATCACCGCTGCTGCAGTACAATCGATTGAAGCAGCAGAATAACCAATCCCCCACAGATACATATTTCTCTTTGGCGTGAATCTCTCATCCATTTCTGTGGTCGAATATTTGTCGACTAATTTTTGTACAAATCCAAGGAGATGTGCCGTACCTCCTGTCAACATAAATGCACCCAGAATAATCAGTAGAATCGCAACTGCCAATGCGAAATAATGCAATACTCCGGAGAGGTTGATTACACTTCCAAGACCTAGAATTACAATACCGATAATTGCGAAGAATGTCAATTGACCAAGTGCGGCGAGACCTCCTAGGATCCAATGAGCAGGCATTCTACGATCTAACTTTCCAGCTTCTATGCGCTCACCTTCACGCTGACCTAGGCCAACATAATAGGAGATATAACCGGGTAGAATTGGGAAAGCACAAGGAGAAAAGTAAACCAATACACCAAGCAATAATCCCATTGTGAAAATCGCACTTGCTGATCTATCTACTTCGGCTAGTGAAAACCTCATGTCCTCAGCATCACCTTTAGCAGCAGCAAGGACAGCATCATCAAATTCATCCCAGCCACCAGTAGGTGTGCCTGAACTTTCTTTAGCGACTATGTATCCTTCATGATCAATTACTAGGACGACTGGTATTGCTTGTGCTTGGTACTCTTCGACCATATCGCCTCTGGAAAACTCAATAATTTCCCACGTAATGTTCCCTTCAAGAGTTGTTTCGATGGTGAAATTAACCGATGAATTTTCCATAATGGTTAATTCAATCCCATCAACATCTGCATTCAAATCGTCATTATCTGTGAGGCCTTTTCCTATGTCAAAGCATGATATTTCTTTTTCAGAACCATTGACTTGAGCCTCGATACAATAGGTACCGTCGTCCAAATCAACCTGCGAAGAGTTTACTCCGGAGTGAATTACTTCAGACTTCAAGACTGAGTCAGTATCACCAGTTGCTACAATCCATGGCATATGTGAATCTGAATCCTTATCACCGAATGTTTCATTCAACATTTTCAGACTTTCAACGGAGTACCACATTCCAACTGATACAATTATTATTTCATAATCACCATCATAATCTTGCCAGTCGTCATATTTTGATTCGAGATGCGCTTGAACAAGATGGCAATTTGCGCAATCAATCGCCATAAAATCGACGATTACGACTTTACCCCTGTGATCTGATAACTGGAACCAACCGGTTTCGTTGACAAGATCTCCCTCTTCGGCAGTCCTATTGACAGATTCTACTTGAAAATCAGGAGCTAGACGAATGTTATCCCTATCTACACCATATCCAGATGATGCAAAATCGAACATTGACAAACCAGCATAACCAATAATCGAGAATAAAACAATCCCAATCCCTAGTGCTTTCCAAGTTGTTGAGTCTTTGAAAACTCCGAGGTCAACCCCGAACTTTTCTTTCAGACCCATGATGTGTTGGTGACGCGATGGAGTTATCAAACTCTCGCAATATTTGATTTATGCATCACTGTAATACCGTCTTTTTCTTGCCTGCCCAAAGTACTACTCGAAAGCACAACGCTCCAACAATAACACCTACAGCAGCACAAAGATACAACCATACAATTTCATCAGCTCCAGCAATAGCAGCATCAATTAGGACATAGAGAAGTAGTACTCCCGAAATTGCTCCAATTGCTCCGCTAATCCCTAGACCGGCGGCGATCATCCCCAGTTTCTTGGCGAGTTCCACGTTATTACGTCGACTAGGTTAGTGATAAGGGTTGAGGATGATTACTCATCCTACATGCTCTAATTCTCGAGACATGGTATACAACCGATAAACTGCATCTTGTTCGATCAGCCAATCTACCACTTCAAGAGGAATTGATGCAGACATAACTTCTCTAACTGCATCCTTTTCATACACTGTTGATAGCATCTTAAGAGTAGCTCTAACCCTCCACCCTTCGAAAGATTCACGATTGGTTAACTCAACCCAATCAACAGGGAAATCTGATGCTTGATACAACTCCTTCGTAGAGGTATCACTAGTTACAAGAGTACCTTCCCCGTGATACTTTGTTGCATGTTTGACCCAATTTGGTGGATCGTTTATGTCGGGAATTTGAACTATTTCTGCTTCCCTTCCTGCCAACCAAGTTCTAATCATCTGTTCTCTCTCGTTAGCATTCCATGGATTATCCATAGAAGGTTCTGCATTGCTGGAACCAATTGCTATGACCGTTGGACCTTTCTCCAATGCGGATTCAACTAAATGTGCATGCCCCTTGTGGAAAGGTTGGAATCTACCCAATACAATTTGCATAAAAATCACTCAAAATAAGAATCTACATCAACATCTGGTAAGTTCAAACCAAAATCCTTGAAACAAGAAATCATTCTCTTGCAGCCCTCTATCATTTCCGATATTGGAGTTTCTCCCATGCTCCCAACCCTGAACATCTTACCTTTGAGATGGTCTTGACCACCGATTACTTGAGTATCATAATCATCTTTTAGTTTAGTTCTCCAATCATCATTAATGCCATCTGGATAAAGAATTGCGGTAACTGTTGAAGAACGGAAATATTCGTCTGCAAGTAATTCGAATCCTAAATCTGTAAACAATTTACTTACTCCATTGGCCATTAATTTACACCTTTCCCATCGGACATTTAATCCTTCAGACTTTAATTCTTCTAGCGCAGCTACCCACCCCATTGCAGGATTTATTGCCGGAGTCCAAGGGGTTTGGTCATCATCACCTTTCTTTAGTGCAGGTAGAATATCAAGATAGAAAGTTGGGTTGGAATCTTCTTGATTTCTGATTGCTATGCACCTATCAATGAATCTTTGATTTATCGCAATCGCTGCAATACCGCTAGGACCAGCAGTGCATTTTTGAGCACCGACAACAACCGCTTCTGCACCCCATTTTTCAGGATGAACTGGCATTCCACCGACACTAGTTATCCCATCTAAAATGAATGCTACTTTGTGTCTTTCACACATCTCAGCTAATTCAAGGGCATCTTGAGTTATTCCAGTTGATGTTTCATTATGACAAATAGCCAAGGCTTCCCAATTACCTCTTGCTAATTGCTCTTCGATTTCTCCCAAATCAAATGCGCGTCCCCAATCATATTTCAGATGTTTAACGTTACAAAACCTTGATCCCATCTCTGCAACTCTTTCTCCGAATTTGCCATTTGTTGGGACCAAAACGCGATCGTTTGGTCGAAAACGATTTGCCATTACCATTTCCATTGCTGCTGTGCCTGAACCTGATACAACAATCACTTTGTAACCATCTTCTCCAGACCATGATTGATTCTTTCTTTGTTCAGATGAAGGTGACAAATTGAATGCATATCTCAAGCCACTGTTTAGTTTAGCCATTACATCCCTAAATTCACTACCCCTTGCAGTAATTGTTGGATTAGCCAAAGCTTCCAAACATGCTTGGTTCATTCTAACCGGCCCGGGGACAAGAAAGCAGTCTCCGTCGTGACCCATGATGCATCCCAGACGCGTCCAGTTCAAGAATTGAACTACATACCGTTGTCCTGAAGAACTCGATGCTTTTGGAGGCAAACATGCTGACCGTGGGTGTTGCAATGTTGCAAGGTGCACGGCATGAGCATATATTTTCAATATTCAAAGCGGCGGAAATTCTCAATCTCGATATACAAATCCAAGAGTTAAGGAAGGCTGACGATGTAAATGGAATCGATGCGTTAATTTTGCCTGGAGGAGAATCTACTGCAATGAAAATAGCAAGTCGCTCTGAGAAACTATATTCCGAACTCTGGAATCTCATTAAACAAGAAAACGTTCCTGTTCTTGGAACGTGTGCAGGTGCAATTCTACTATCGCAACAAGGTTTGATTGAAACATCGATAGAGAGAAATGCATTTGGAAGGCAGAAAGAAAGCTTCCAATCTGAAATAATCATCAATCTTGGAGAGGAGGAAAGTTATCCTGGAGTATTTATCCGAGCTCCTAGATTTTTACAAGGTAGCAACCATCCTGTAGCTTGGCTAGGAGATGAGGTAGTCGGCGTTCACGAAGGCAAAATTATGGCCTTAACATTCCATCCAGAATTAACTGACAACTATAAGTTCCATATTTGGCTATTAACCGAAGCAAACAAATTATGATCATTAGAATGCACCGCTGAATTCAAACCATTGTGACTAGGCCGCCTAATTGTGCAGCTTCAGATGGCGAGTGAGATTTCTCCGCCCGAAACGGGTGAAGCAGAAGGTTGCATTCAATGTCAACGAGGTAGTAAATTAGTACTTTTTGTGACCGGGAAATGCCATTGGGGATGTGATTATTGTCCATTATCAGATAACCGTAGAGAATCTCCAGATATGTTTGCTAATGAGCGAAGATGTTCGACTTTTGAAGAAGTTATAGAAGAAGGAAAAGCGATGAGAGCAACAGGTACTGGAATCACTGGCGGAGATCCAATGTTAGATTTCTCTAAAACCGTTGAAGCAGTTAGATCTCTAAAACAAGCATTTGGAAGCGAGCATCATATTCACTGCTACACATCAATTCCGATAAAGCCAGAACAAGCGACAGAACTTGGCATGGCAGGCCTTGATGAGTTGAGATTTCACCTCTTGGACCTTAGTTTGAAAAGATATCAAGACTCTGTCAAAGCCGCAACTGCTGCAGGTATTACAGTCGGAGTTGAATTACCGGCAGAACCAGACAAAGAGGAAAAACTGATGGCGCTCTTGGAAGAACTCGACAATTCCTCTGTGGATTTCCTAAACATAAACGAACTCGAAATAACGATTGGGAATCAAGAGAACATGGATGTGAGAGGATTTAATCTCGCAGGAGCAATAACTGCTGCTGCAGAGGGTTCTGCGGAGTTAGGAGTCAGAATGAAAAAAGCCGCAGAAAATATGAGCTTCCACGTTAAATTTTGCACTGCCAAATACAAGGATGCTGGGCAACTGCGAAACAGATTCAAACGAAGAGGAGAGGCGACATTACGGCCATACGAGATATTATCTGATGATGATACAATACTGTTTGGCGCCATCCCATGTAGTCTGGAAGACGCCGCAGATGATCTCAAAGAACTGTCAGAAGCACTAGGCTTGGTTGATGGCTGGATTAGATACGATGCAGCAGCACAAAGAATCGAGATACCATTGTCGGCTGCAGAATATATCGCAGATCACCTCAAAGTTTCTGTCCAACTCGTGGAGGTACACCCTACCCACGATAGACTTGAAGTTGGCATTGTTCATCTAAATAATGTGAGATGATTGGCTCAAAACTCTATCTTATACTAGTCGAATAGCGTAGTTTCCACTATGACATTGGATGTCGTATGGTTCAAAAAAAATTATTCTGAAATTATTGGTCAGATGCCACCACTACTCTTGCTGGAATTAATACTCTTTCTTTGTACATATATCCAGCCTCTAACTCATCTATGACCTGGTTTGCGGGAAATTCCTCAGAAGGAGGGAGGGTAGTAATTGCTTCCATTTTCGTTGGGTCAAATTTCTCACCCTTCGCTGAGATTTTAGTTACTCCATCACTTGAGAGTTCCGACCACATTTTTGATCGAATCATGCTTAGGCCTTCATCTTCATTAACTGATAATGCTCTATCTATGTCACTCAAAACCTCTAACATTTTTCGAGCCATTCCCATTCCACCATACTGAATTGCTGTGGCTTTTTCTGACATCAACCTCTTCCGAACATTTTGAATCTCTGCATCCCGATATGTAATCTCTTTTTCAGCAGCTTCTGCACGTTGTAAAGCTTCCATCAATGGGTCGATTTCTTCAACCTCTTCAACAATGTCTGGTTCTTCTTGCGGGACTTCAGCAACTGTATCATCTACAACTACTTCTTCGTCTTCCATGACAGTGCCAATAAGAGGTTATTATTCAATATCACGAATTTAGAAGGTTGCCTAAATTCCAATCACCATGACCCCAAAATTGGCCATCAAGATGTTCTCTACCCAGGATTTGAACAAATCCTTTCATGTTTACTGCGTGGTGAAGAATCCTAGAATTCTTGTCATGTGCTTCAAATGTTGGAATAATTCTTGGATCTTTATTTTCATCAAGAGTTTCTCCCATATCCTTCCTTCTTTGCATCCAATCTGCACATACTTTCTCTGCAAACTCAGATTCACTCATTTGCAATAGATTTGACCTAACCTCATTCCATAACTCGTAGTCATACATGTCATCAACATGTTCTATTTCTCTCCCAATAGCATTCTCAAGATAAAGAAAACAACGGCCTTCCCATGCATCCCAGTGGCCAATACTTGTCCACTCAACCAATTTTAGAAGTGCATCATGTGCTTCATTAGCAGATAGAACCTTCTTTACTGTCCCATCACCAGAATAATGATCCGATAAATCTAGGAATTCTGCTTCGCAATCTATATCGAAATCCCGATTCAATTTGGGGTCCTTAGCAGGCCTTGTAGAGCGCAGTGAGCTACTTTCCATTCTAGACAGGAAATCGCCCCAATCCATCTCAAGTATAGAATTTAGCGCCTCGCCATCGACAAGATGTAAGCGCATCTCAATTCCCATGAGATAAGCCTAGAAGGTTCCACTCATGATTCCATCGGGACATAGTTCGTGATAAAACTCTCAAATAGATAGATAGGATTCAAGAATACTAGTCCACCCGTTCTGTTTAGGAGGGTGTGTAGTGGCTACTATCAAAGAGCAAATTCAGGCCCTCTATGATGAGATCAACAAGACTCAAAAAAATAAGGCAACAAATGCTCACATTGGGAAACTAAAAGCCAAAATCGCCCAACTAAAACTGAAAGAAGAAAAGGCTGCTGCGTCTGCCAAAGCCGCAGGTCCTGCAAAAGGATTTGAAGTCAAAAAATCTGGTGACGCATCAGTGGCCTTGGTAGGTTTCCCTTCGGTAGGAAAATCAACTTTGATTACGCAAGTGACAGACGCTAAGTCTGAAGCGGGTAATTTCGCATTTACAACGCTGACATGCATTCCTGGTTTGATGGAGCATCGTGGGGCAAAAATACAGATTCTTGATTTGCCCGGTCTAATCAAAGGTGCTGCTGAAGGAAAAGGCAGAGGAAAGGAGATTCTTGGAGTAATCCGCTCATGTGACATGGTACTGTATATCGTCGATCCTTTCCAGGATTCTCACTTCAGAGTCTTACATCGGGAATTAGAAAATGCTGGAATTAGACTGAATCAAACCAAACCACCTGTTTTCGTAAAGCGAGTCGACAAGGGTGGAATTGATGTTAGAACTACTGTCGAACAAACTCACCTAACTCCAGAAGAGATGGGGGACATCATCCGGTCATTCGGCTATACCTCAGCAATCGTCACCTTACGTGCAGATACCACTGCAGAAATGTTAGTAGATACTATGGTAGGCACTCGTGTGTATTCTAAGTCAGTTAT
>Ga0163110_10000528_pt1 | contig 18141 bp, 19 predicted proteins | sample CRUFie1St17metaG_FD_108703 | JGI IMG/M metagenome (GOLD analysis project Ga0163110, IMG submission 108703) | Marine microbial communities from the Costa Rica Dome - CRUD Field 142mm St17 metaG | ecosystem: Environmental > Aquatic > Marine > Oceanic > Photic zone | place: Costa Rica: the Eastern...
GGATAAAGTTGTTAAAAGCTTTATTAATAAAGGCTTGAAATCATGTGAGTGCCCTCCTCTAAATTTTGAATGTATTTGCAATATCGAGCCGATTTTAAAACTTGTTAATAAGAAACCAATAACACCAACAGAAGAAGAAATATATCAGAATTCACGAAGCAGAAGCGCAAAATTAAGAGTAATTGAGAGGATTAAATGAAAGAAAAAATATTATTTATTCAAATCAGTGGAACAAAGAGTTCTATTTATTTCACTGAAAATAAAGAATTAAAAGAAAATTTTGAATTAGTAATTGATGGTTACCAAAAAGGCAAAATAATCGATGAAAATTTATTTATAGAATCTTTTGGAAATCCAAAACTTAACCGCATTTTAAATAATCAGAAAATTGATAAATTATTATTTGGAATTTCACCAAATGAAATTTACTCAAGCGTTGAAAGAAATTTAATATATGAGAATGAATCAACAAAACCTGTAGAAGAAAAAGATTTAGAAATTAGCTCAAATCATTTTGATGAAACGCTACTTCACAGCATACCTCTCGGTTTCATTCTAGATAACAAAGATGTCTTAACTAATCCTATTGGAATGCATGCAAGGAAACTTGAATCAATCAAACTTAGTATTACAGCAAAAAAAGAATTTATTGATTCAATTGTAAAATTAAGTGAATTTATGAATATATCTTGCCCATTAAATATTATTTCAAATTCAGTGGCATTAACAAACGAGATCGTGGATGATGAAAATAAAGATTTTGGATGTTTTCACATTAACATTGGAGATGATTTAACAGAATTATCAATGATACAGAAAAATAATTTAATAGATTTGGCTGTAATTCCTGTAGGAAAAGATAATTTTTTTAAAGATGTTGAGATAACACTAGATATTCAGCCCAAAGATGCAAAATTACTTGTTGAAAATTTTGGCACTGTAATGCCTGAGCTAATTAAAGAAAACGAACATTTATTAGTTCATACTTCAAAAGGACAAGAAGAAAAAATATCCAATAAAAGGGTTGGGGCAATAATGAGAGAAAGAGCAAATGAACTTTTACAAATTTCAAAAAAATATTTTGAAGAAAAAAGTAAAGGTAAAATCTCAACAAATAGAGTTTTTATATCTGGATCAGGTTCAAATTATGAAGGTTTCGATTCTTTAATGAAGTATGTTTTTCAATATTTTATATACAGAAATGTTGATGAAAAAGAAATTTCTAAAAAATCAATAATAAATTTCTATCAAAAAGAAGGTAAAGGTTTTAAAGATTTTAATATGAAAGATGAAAATAATTTATTTAATTTAAAAATCATTAAAAGTAACAATCAAATCAAAAAAAGAATAAAAAAATTGCTTAAAATTGGCTAATTAGGAGGAAAAATGACATTACTAAATAACCTAAATAATTTAAATAATTCGACCGCAAACATCAAAGTACTTGGTGTTGGGGGTGGCGGTTCAAATGCTGTTAAAAGAATGTATAAAAACAAGATAGAACAAGTGGAATATATGATTTTTAACACCGATTCTCAAGCATTAGATACTAGTGAAATGGCTACTGCAATAAAAATTGGGGAAAAAACAGCAAGAGGACTCGGTGTTGGAGGAGATCCTTCAAAAGGGAGAGAATGTGCAGAAGAAAGTAGAAGCTTAGTAAGAGAATTAGTAGAGGATTCTGATTTGGTTTTTGTTGCCGCTGGAATGGGTGGAGGAACTGGAACTGGAGCAGCTCCGGTCATAGCTGAAATTGCAAAAGAATCAGGAGCATTAACAATTGGAGTTGTTACAAAGCCTTTTGGTTTTGAAGGAACTAAGAGACAAAAGCAGGCAATTGATGGAATAAATACTCTTAGAGATCATTGCGATACTTTAGTTGTTATACCTAATGACAGACTGATGTTAATTGCCGATGATGATTTGACTATGGATGCAGGATTTAAACTAGCAGATGATGTGCTCAGGCAAGGTGTCCAGTCAATTGCAGAAGTTATTGTAGTTCCTGGGGAAATAAACTTAGACTTTGCAGATGTGAAATCAATTATGAAAAATGCTGGCGCTGCATGGATGGGGATTGGCGAGGCAGTTGGAGAAAATAGAGCGATAGAGGCTGCTAAAAATGCCATACAAAGTCCCCTTCTTGAAACCTCTATAGAAGGTTCAAGGGGAATAATTTATAACATTGTTGGGCCTCAAGATGGTGATAATCAACTAAAAGCAACAGAAGTGAAAGCAGCGGCTGAGTTGATTTCTAAAGAAGCTCATCCTGAAGCTAATATAATTTTTGGTCAATCTTCTGATCCTTCCCTAAAGGACGAGGTTAGACTTACAGTTATTGCAACTGGATTCCCAGAATCAGAATTTATGTATAAAGCAAATAATGATGTTCAATCAAGTAATAAACCTATAATACCTGAACAGGGAGTATTAGATTTACCACCATTTCTAAGAAATTCTGCACAATAGGGCTTGAAATACGCTACTTTTAGTGTATATAATATTCTCTAACGCTACATTTAGTGTGTGAGGAACAATGAATTGCCCTGAGTGCAACAACGATAGTAATAAGGTAATTGAATCTAGAGAATCTTCTAATTCTATAAGGAGGAGGAGGGAGTGTATTTCTTGCAACGAAAGATTTACAACTTACGAAAAGATACACATTACCTCAATCACAGTTGTCAAACGCGATTGGTCTAAACAAGACTTCTCTATTGAAAAGTTAGAAAGAAGTATAAGGATTGCTTGTGCTAAACGCCCAATCAACGATTTAGATATCTCAAAACTTATTCTTGATGTTGAAAAAGAAGTAAATTCTTTGAATCAAGCAAATGTAGAAAGTAAAAAAATCGGGGAAATAGTTATAAATAAATTAAAGAAACTTGATGACGTGTCTTACATAAGATTTGCTTCAGTTTATAAAGACTTTAAAAATTTAAGCTATTTCGAAGATGAGCTTAATGATTTATCAAAAAAGTAATATAGGAGGATTATACATATGGAAAATAACGAATTAGAAAAAAACCAGTCTTCATTAGACTTCGAAAACGAAGAGCTCAATATATTTGAACAAGACTCTCCAGCCAAAAACATTATTAGCGATTTTAAACCGGCTGAAATTAATGAAAATGCTCAGGTTGTTTTGGAACACAGGTATTTGTTAAAAGATAATAACGGTGACTTAGCCGAAGATCCTGATGGATTATTTAGAAGAGTAGCTAGTGCATTAGCAAAACCAGATAAAGCCTATGGAGCAACAAAAGAAGAGATTGATGAAACATCGGAAGAATTTTATCAGATGTTATCAAGCCTAGAGTTCCTTGCAAACTCGCCAACACTTATGAATGCTGGAACAAAAGCTGGTACATTATCTGCTTGTTTCGTGCTTCCACTTGAAGACAGCATGGAAGGTATTATGAAAACAGCTCATGATGCAGCCATGGTTCAAAAATATGGTGGTGGAACAGGTTTTTCCTTATCACAACTAAGACCAAAGGGTGCTAGAATTAAAACAACACACGGTAAAGCATGCGGGCCAATTGCAGCTCTTAAATTATTATCATCTGTTTCGACTTTAGTTACTCAAGGTGGAAAAAGAGACGGTGCAAATATGGCCGTGATGAACGTCCATCACCCAGACATTGAAGAATTCATTGATTGCAAGACCCAAGAAGGTGCTATTCATAACTTCAACATATCTGTAGGTGCTACGGATGCGTTTATGAAAGCTGTTAAGAATGATGAAGATTATGAAGTAATTGACCCAACAACAAACGAAGTTGTAGGCAAAAAGAATGCAAAAGAGTTATTCGATAAGATCGTAAAAGGTGCATGGAAAAACGGTGAACCAGGTATCATATTCCTCGATGAAGTAAATAGAAGAAGTCCTGTTAATCACTTGGGTGAAATGACAGCAACAAATCCATGTGGTGAGCAACCATTGCTCCCTAATGAATCGTGTAACTTAGGCTCGATAAATTTAGCTAAGTTTTTGAACGAAAGCAATACTGAGGTAGATTGGAACAAATTAAGAAATACTACAAGAACTGCTGTTCATTTTCTTGACAACACTATTGATGCTAACAAATACGCCATACCTGAAATAAAAAAAGCGAATAAGCTAAGCAGAAAGATTGGTTTAGGAGTAATGGGTTTTGCGGACATGTTGATAAAAATGAAGGTCAGCTACGACTCTGAAAGAGCAGTAGATCTAGGAAGAGAAGTAATGGGATTCATACAAAGCGAAGCTGATAAAATGTCAGAAGAAATTGCTGTGAAAAAAGGACCTTTTGAAGGATGGGAAGGAAGTAGGCCACAAATTGCTGGAGACAAGCCAATAAGAAATGCATGCAGGCTTACTGTTGCACCAACTGGAACTATCTCTATGATTGCAGGATGCTCATCTGGAATAGAACCAGTATTCTCTTTGGCATATAGAAAACACAATATTCTTGAGGGTAAAACTCTATACTACGTTGATAAGAATTTTGAAGAAGTTGCCAAGGCAAGAGGATTCTATAATGATGATTTATTAGAGCACCTGTCTAATGGTGGTTCTCTACAAGACAGAGATGATGTGCCTGAAGACGTTAAAGGAGTTTTCAGGACCGCACCAGACATTAACCCTGAATATCACGTTAAAATGCAAGCAGCATTTCAGGAGAGCGTTGATGCTGGAATATCAAAGACAATCAACTTCAGAAATGAAGCTACCGAAGAGGAGATAGATGAGACATATATGCTTGCATGGGAACTAAAATGTAAAGGTATAACTGTTTACAGAGCAGGAAGTAGAGATAAAGAAGTGCTAACTTCAGGGACAAATGAAGAAGAAAAAACTACAGAAACAATTTCTGAAAATGAGCCATTTGTTAGTGCCCAAGACAGACCATCAGAGTTATTTGGCGTAACTAGAAGAGTCTATACGGGAAGAGGAAATCTTTACGTTACAGTTAATATGTCTGAAGATGGAAAGCCATTCGAATTATTCGCTGCCCTAGGAAAAGCAGGCGGTAACGATTCAGCAATGGCTGAAGCGGTATCAAGAATGGTTTCTCTGACCCTAAGATCAGGTATAGATCCACGAGAATCAATTGAACAGCTGAAAGGTATTACTGACGTACCAGCATGGAACGAAGGTGAACTTATAAGGTCTGTTCCAGATGCAATTGCAAATGTTTTAGAGAAAATTTACCAACCAAAAAACGAACCGCAAATCTCAATTAGCAGTGAAACTGAAACTGTTAATGATACTGAATCAAATGTTGAAGAACTATCCAACATACTTCAAGCTGAGACTTGTCCTGAATGCCCAGCAACATTGGCATTTGAAGAAGGATGTCAAAAATGCTATTCATGTGGATTCAGTAAGTGTTAAATTGAAAGTACTTGTAATTGGTGGAGGCAGAATGGGTAAAGCCTTTATAAAAGGTATTGCCCATTCTGCACAGCATGAAATATATCTTGTAGAACCTGATCAAGAGAAAGCATTAGAATTAAAAAGTAATTTTAATATCAATGTTTCTGATTCCAATAATTATGAACAACAAATTAAAGAATTTATTAAATCAAGCGATTTAATTTTACTCTGCATTAAACCCCAGACTTTCAATTCAATAAAAGATATATTGAAAGAAAATATTAGTGAAAACCAATTTATTATTTCCATTATGGCCGGCATAAACACTAATACTATATGCAATGGTTTGGGTGTTAGCAATTCAATCAGAGTAATGCCAAACACTCCTGGGCAAATTGGAAAAGGTATATCAGTTTGGTACACAAGAAAACCTGTTAATGAAGAGATTAAAAATACAATAGAAAATATACTCAAATCACTGGGTGATTGTATAAAGGTCAATTCTGAAGAAATAATTGATAAATCAACTGCGATAAGCGGAAGTGGTCCAGGGTTTATTTTTTATTTTATGGAAATAATGATGAATTCATGCAATGAAATTGGAATGGATGAAAATTTATCAAAAGAGTTAATAATTAAGACAATAATAGGAAGTGGAGAATTAGCAAAAATGTCCAACAAGAATTTTAAAGAACTAAGGGACGAGGTCACATCACCTAATGGCACAACAGAAGCAGGGTTAAATGAAATGAGTAATAATAATTTTGAAAATTCTATTAATTCAGGAATTAAAGCAGCATATATTAGAGCTCTGGAATTAAGCAATGATTAGAGATTTTTCCATATACTTATTAGAATTAATGTCTTGGGGAATAGTTGGAAGAGCTCTTTCTTCTTGGATTCCAAACTCAAGAAGTTACACAATAGTTCAACTTCTCTACAAGTTTACAGACCCAATATTAAAACCAATACAAAACTTATTACCGAAATCAAATATGATTGATTTTAGTCCATTAATTGCAATTATAGTAATACAAATAATGATAAGAATTATTCAGTCTTGAAAACTTATCTCATCAGATGATAATGTAAATTTTTTTTCTTTAAAACTAACTATTAAATTTCCAAAATCATCTACACCATCAACGTGATATTTATCAATATTGTTATTGTTCAGAAAAATTTCTTTTTTAGGGAAATATAAGTTTCTTTTCCAATTAAAAAAAATCTTTTTATTAAAATTTAAATTTTTAGAAATTTTTATTAATAATAAATAGATTATTTCTTCGATATTAAAATATTTAGATTCTTCAATTTTCAGGCTTGTTGCTAAGAAACCTTTTCCAGACAAATCATCAAAATTAGAATTTACATTGATACCAACACCAAAATTTATATAAACGTCTTTTTCTTCAACGATGTTTTCCGTTATCATGCCACTTATTTTTTTTGAATTTAATAAAATATCATTTGGCCATTTTATTTTTAACTCCGAACCCGGACTAATTAATTCTGATATAGTTTCAAATATTGATAATGACAAGATTATTGGCATATGAACAGAAGTTTTCTTATTGGTGATAATTGGAATTGAAGCTAACAAGTCTTTATCTTTTTTTGAATACCACTTCCTATTAAATCTCCCGTGTCCCAAAGTTTGAAAATTTGCAACAACAATTTGATTTAAAAATTCTCTATTCTTAATGTTCTCATTTACAGTTTTCATTGTAGATTCTATACTTTCGTACCGTAAAATTTCATAATTCATAAAATAATTTTTTATTAATTTCCCATGTTTTTTCTCATGTAATTGCTCAAGTCTTTTTACAGGAAAATTATTAATTGACTTATTCATAAGATTTTATATATTTGTATTTGATTATTGGAATTAAATGAATTATACAGAATTTACAAAAGCAAGGCGTTTAAAAGAAAAAATTGCAGTAAATATCCTTAAATCAATAGCACTTATATCAATACTCACAACTGTTGCAATTCTATTTTTTCTGTTTTATGAAACATTTAATTTTTTTACTACCGAAATGGAAGATGGAGGGTTTGTTAAGCCATGGGAATTTTTATTTGGAACAAAGTGGACTCCTTTATTCAAGCCTCAAAGTTTTGGTATATTACCATTACTTGCCGGAACGTTGTTAGTAACATTAATAGCGGTTGTTGTTGCATTAATTTTAGGCCTATCGATAGCTGTTTTTCTTTCAGAATATGCGCCAGAAAACATCAGAAGAATAATTAAACCGCTTTTAGAAATTTTAGCTGGAATTCCAACTGTAGTATATGGATACTTTGCACTAACTTTTGTCACCCCAATAATTATGAATATTGTTGAAATATTCGGTGGAAATATTATTATATTTAACGCTTTAAGTGCAGGTTTAGTAATGGGATTAATGATTACACCAATGGTTTCCACGATTAGCGAGGATGCCCTTATTTCAGTACCACAACAATTGAGAGATGCATCATATGCAATGGGTGCAAAAAAATTTCAAACTGCTTTTCGAGTCGTTGTTCCTGCAGCATTATCGGGAATTTCTGCATCAGTAATTTTAGGAATTTCAAGAGCAATAGGAGAAACTATGATTGTAACTATTGCTGCTGGATCAACACCAAACTTTACTTTGAATCCACTAGAATCAATACAAGCAATGACAGCGTTTATAGTGCAAATTAGTCTTGGAGAAGCTCCCCATGGATCGTTAGAATACACAACCATATTTGCGGTTGGCTTAGTTTTATTTTTAATGACACTTTCATTAAATATTATTGGCAAATGGTTGGTAAATAAATATTCGGAGAACTATTAATGAGTTTTGAAAAAACAAATTTTAAGAAAAGAGAAAGCATAGATAGATTTGTAAATTATCTTCTTTTCTTTTCAGTTTTTATTGCATTTATAACCTTAATATCCTTAATAGTAGATATTTTTTCAGATGGATTTAAATGGTTTGATTTACAATTTTTCAATAGCTTTCCTTCAAGAAAGCCTGAGCTTGCAGGAATTAAAGCAGCTTTTTATGGGACTGTATGGGTTATGTCTATAACTGCATTGCTATCCATACCAATTGGAGTTTCAACTGCTTTATATTTAGAAATGTTTGCCGATGATTCAAAATTTAATAGATTCATAAAAGTTAATATAAGTAACCTTGCTGGTGTGCCATCAATAATTTATGGAATAATTGGCATGGCAATATTTGTTGAATTTTTTCAAATGGGAAGGGTTATTCTTGCAGGATCATTAACTATGACGTTACTGATATTGCCAATAATAATAATTGCTAGTCAAGAAGCTATAAAGCAGGTGCCAAGTTACTATATGGATGCGGCGCTTGCTCTTGGAGCCACAAGATGGCAAGCAGTCGTAAAAGTTGTATTGCCCCAATCAATACCAGGAATAGTTAGTGGTTTTATATTAGCTATGTCAAGAGCCATTGGTGAATCAGCACCAATGATTGCAATAAGTGCTCTTGTATATTTAACATTTACGCCATCTGGCCCTCTAGACAGATTTACAGTAATGCCAATACAGATTTATAACTGGATATCGCAACCTCAAGATGGTTTTAGAGGGCTGGCAGCTGCAGGAATAATATTGCTATTAGTAATGCTATTGTCATTAAATTCTATAGCTATATTTTTAAGAGATTACTTCCAAAAAAGAAATTAATGAGTACATTTTGGATTAATAATATTAACTCAGATGAGTACAAAAAGATTTCTTCTCAAAAAAGAAATCAAACATTTGAAATTTCAAATAAAAATAAAATTTCAAGGATGAAAAAGGGTGATAAGATAATTTATTTTATTAATGACAGGGAAGTTTTCGCAGGAATTTCAGAAATAAAAAGTGATTCTTATGAAGAAATAAATAATGAATTGATTTCAGTAAAAATAAAAAAAGGTGCTCATTTAAAAATAGTAAATTCAGTTGATGCAAATCAAATTGGACCTTCACTAGAATATGTCAAAAGATGGGCACCTGAAAAATGGAAATTATCCTTGTTTGGCAATCTTCATATAATTTCTCAAAATGATTATAATTTGATTGAATCTTGCATTCTAAAAAATAAATAAATTAAATACTTATAAATTCAAAAGTATTATTCATCATAATTTTGCTAACTTCTTCAAGGTCAATTTTTTTAATATTTGATATTTCTCTTGCAACAAGGACTACATCTTTTGGTTCAGTCCATCTTAGTCTATTTTTTTTAAAATATTGTGGATAAGAATCTGTTTCGACAACAATATCTTTCATAGAAATTTTTTTTACAACTTCTTTTAAATGGTCATATCTTAAAAGAGTTTTTGCAAAAGAGATTTTATAACCTAGGTCAATCATTTTTTTTGCTTGCTCATAATTCCCATCAAAATAGTGTATTGCACCTGGGTGATAATTAAATTTAAAATTTTTTAGCACCTCATACGTATCATCCATTGCATTTCTTGTATGAAATACTATCGGCAGTTTTTTTTCTATTGCTAACTGAATTTGATATTCAAAAACTTCAATTTGAATATCCTTATCAGGTGAAGATTCTTGATAATCCAATCCGATTTCACTAATCATTACAATTTTGTTATTAGATAATTTTTTTATTTCTTGTAAATCGTTTTTCCAGTTTGAATTCAAGTCTGAGGGGTGCAAACCTATTCCAGATAAAATACATTTATATCTTTTTGATAAATTTATCGATTTAATAGAGTCGTTTATTGTTGTACCTGCAGAAACAACATATTTAACTTTATTAGACTTCCATCTCTGAATAATTCCATCTAACTCAACATCATCATATTGGGGTAAATGTGTGTGAATATCTATAAACATAATATAATTAATAATAAGGCAATATTAATGTTAGAAAAAGAAAAAATAATCATTATTGAGAAAATTCAAAATTCTCATTTAGATATTTGTGTAAATTTGTCTGGATGTGGATTTCAATTTTTAAATAACATTTTAAAACAAAGTGGAACCTCAAAATTTTTAATAAATGTGGAAATACCTTATTCAATTAATAGTCTGGAAAAAATTTACGGTATAAAAAGACCATTTGTATCTTTATATAATGCCAAAAAACTTTCTGATTTTTCATATGATAAATTTTCAAAAATTAAAAATAAAAAAAAATTTTTATCAATTGGCTGTATTGGGTCAATAAAAACGTTTTACAAAAAAAAGGGTGATGAAAAAGTTTGTTTATTTTTTAAAGCATCAAATAATCAAGAATATGGTCTGCACTTTAAATTTAACAAAGATATAAAAAGTTCCCGCAAATCCCAAGATGAAATTATAAATAATTTTATATTAAATATTATTGATAAATTTATAGATGATAATCATATTTTTAATATCAAATCTAATGAATTGACTAACTTAATGTCTAAGCCCAACGAGATAATAATTGTTGAAGAAAAATTATATGGATAAAAAAATATATCAAGACCTCATAAATAATAATACAAAATCATATTGTATTGATGAAAAAGGAAATGAATTAAAATTTGATTTAGAAAGCTCTCTAGTATTATCAGGTTCATTTAATCCACTACACAAAGGTCATATCAATTTGTTAGAAGTATCTAAAAATGAGTACAAACTTAAACCAATTTATGAAATTTCAATATCTAACGTAGATAAGAGTAAGATTGAATTAAAAGATTTATTAATGAGAATTAATCAATTTAAATCTTTAGGTAAATTAGTAATTACTAACAGTGCAAATTTTAGAGAAAAAAGTTTTATTTTCAAAAATAGCATATTTGTAATTGGTTACGATACTGCATTGAGACTTATCGAAAAAAAATACTACAAAGATGATATTGATATGGCTTTTAATGATATTGAAAAGAATAATTGTTCTTTTTTAGTTGCCGGAAGGTTTATTAACAGTAAATACAATAATGCATCATCAATAAATTTTTATGAATTTAAAAAATTTTTCTCCACTCTTTCTGAAGAAAAATTTAGATTAGATATTTCATCATCACAATTACGGAGTCAAGCTAATTCTGAAAATGACAAATCTGCAGCATGAACTGTTTTTTCAATATCATTATCGCTATGAGCAGAAGACATATGCCACCTTCCATTTTGAGAAAGCCTCACACCATTTAACAACATAATTTTTGAAAATTCTTTATATTTATCAAAATCAACATTGTTTGAATGGTCTCTATAGTTTTTTATACTTTTAACATTAGTGAAACTTAGATAGAACACACTGCCAAGACCTTGAATAAGTATTTCAATTCCATTTTTAGAAGCAACATTTCTTAATCCATCAATTAATGCTTCTCCCTTTTTATTTAAATCTCTATAAAAATTTGGTTTTGATAAAAGATGTTTTAATGTTGCATGGGTTGCTGAAACAGACATGACATTTGTATTAAAACTTCCACCATGCACTACATTTCCATTTGACATTGAATCCATTATTTCTGGTTTGCCTGCTAACATTGCTATTGGAAATCCCGCAGCCATTGATTTGGCATATGTAGATAAATCTGGTTCAATTCCATATATTTCTTGTGCCCCACCTAATGCAACCCTGAAACCAGTTCCCACTTCATCAAAAATTAATAATATATTGTACCTGTCACATAATTGCCTAAGTTTTTCTAAATATCCATCTTCTGGAAGAATGACGTTTGTGTTCCATAATATAGGCTCCGTAATTATCGAAGATATTTCATCCGAATGAACTTTTAATATACTTTCTAACGCTTCAATGTCATTCCAGGGTGCAATTATTACTTCGTCAGATGTGCCGTGAGAAATTCCTCCAGATTCAGCAATTGGATTGAACATATTATCTTCGTTAGTTATGTCGGGATGAGAATTATATAAAACAGAATCCATCCATCCATGATAATGCCCTTCAAATTTTAAAAACTTGTTTTTATTGGTATAAGATCTAGCTACTCTAAGTGCAACTTGCACAATTTCTGTGCCAGAACTGGCATACCTTACCTTTCTTTCAAAAGGTATTGTTTCTTTTATAAATTCTGAAATTTCATTTTCTTTTATAGTTTGTCCCGTTAGACAGTATCCGTTTTGCATATCTTCATGAACAGACTTGGTGACAAATTCAGGGGCATGACCAAATATGTTCGGCCCCATACCCATAACAAAGTCGATAAATTCGTTGCCATCAACATCCCACATTTTGCTTCCATGAGCTTTTTCAAAAAATAATGGTACTGGCCATTCAGTTTGCCTTATCGAACTACTAACACCACCAGGCACTAATTCTTTTGCTCTTGAATATAGCTTCTTACTGTTATCAAATTTCATTAATATTTACTCCTGTCATAATTAGCAAGCGGTTTAAAATTAAGATTTAAGTAATTTTCCAACCAATCAATTCCAAGTTTTGATGCTCTTTCATAATTAACTGATTTTGATTTTCTTAAATTTATAATATCTTTTAATTCACTATCAAATATTTTTTTTATTAAATTAAAATCATGAATATTATTTGTATCAGAAGAAACGCTGTTATGTAATATTCTTTGACATGTTTGACCAATAGATATTCTAGCTGTTGCCAAATCTTCCATCAAGGCAGGTCTTTTACCTTTTACGCCTTCAAGACTATCAATGCCTTTAGCACCTCTACCATTAAACCATCCTTCAAGATATTCAATAATAGTTCTTATATTTCTTCTCGTGCCTTCTTGAGTAATTATTCCGTCTGGCTTCAAATTAATGTTATTTAAAGGATATAATTCTGGTTTTCTCATTTCATCATTTGGGGACCAGCCTGAATTATGCAAATCCTTAAAAGGCATCGCTGCAGTTTTCATATGGTAAATGTGAGCCACCCATGCTCTTATAAATCCATTATTTGCTTCCCATGTTTTATCAGATTCGATTGATTTAGCAGCCATCAAATTAACTTCTTGATCTTTACTTGGCAAAGCAGTTGCCATTCCACCTATTGGAACACCTCCATGTTTTAAACAGACAGCTACTAGGTGTTTAAATATGCTTACCATAAATGGTGTTGTAGATACATTAACATCAAATCTGTCTGGCCATACATAATTTTTATTAGTCATAACAAATTCTAATACACTTGCTTTTAAATCCCATCTTGCTGCATTTAGTCCAGCTGAATATTTTCCTAGAGACTTTAAACAATTTTCCATATCTAATGCAAAAGGCAATGATTCTACAAGCATTATTATCTTGATTTTATCTCCATCAAGATTAGGAATTAAATTTGTTGCCTCATCAAAAAAATTTTTCCAAAATTCTACTTCCTTATAATTTTCTAGTTTTGGAATATAAAAATATATAAATTCTCCCTTTTCTTGTTGCTTTAATCCGCAGTGCATTAAGGTCAAAACAGTATCTAAAATTGAAGCATGTACAGGTTTACTGTCAATCAAATAGTCAGTTTCATCGAGTAAAATGCCTCTTTCTCTATGCATAAAAAAAGGAATTTTTCCTTTTTCTATTGAATATTTTTTATCCTTATCTTTATCATAATATTCTAGGTTACCTAAGACAGCACTTTTCCTATTGATTGCTGACCTGACAGTATCTTCGAGTGTGTGGCCGGAAGCGTCTTCATTATCATCAAGGTCTCCATCTGCTCTAAAACCTTCCCTATTTGGATTTAGACCATTAATAAACATTGATGTTTGTGAAGACGGACCTGATATCTCTATTCCTGGAGTGAGCAGTTGATCTGGAATATTCAATTTAAAATCTTCCACGATTTTATCTTTAAATAATATATCTATTGGATTTGTATTTTTATTATTTAGAACATTTTCAATTATTTTTAATCTTTGATTCCTTAGTTTTATTATAGTAGGTGAAAATTTATCATTGAGTTTTTCAATTATCTCAAGAACATCTTGGGTTAATATATTTTCAAAACCATCAACTTCTTTGAAAGACGTTCTGCCAATTTTTTTCATTTTATCTTTCAGATCTTTCAATAGTTATTTCAGAAAATTGAAGTTCACCGGTTAAAGTTTCGCTTTCCCCAAACGCCTTGTACAAACTTGGAGCCTCAACACTATTTGGCATAATTGTTAAATCGAAATTATCAAATTTATTTGCATCTCCAAGACCAGAATCAGTTGCCACAAGTTTGTATTTAACTATTTCGAATTCTGCCTGTTCAGAAACATCCCCAGTTTTGCTAATTGGCAATAATTCACCCAATGATTCAACATTGAATTTAAATCTAACCTCAGCTATTCCGGTCATTGTTATAGAATTTGAATTAATATCAAATGGTTTAGACATGTACTTATCAATTGTTTTGGCATTTAATTTAAAATTAAATTCATCAAAAACTATTCGTCCACGATTTTTAGTATCCCAATTAAATGCTTTTTCAGATTTTGATTCAGACCTATAACTTAAATGATATCTATCGAATGAGAAATAATCTTCAAATTTAACAACATCTCCGAGCTCCTTTGTTTCGAAAATTCTAACAACTGTCCCTCCTCCTGAAGCAAAGTTGTTTGTTACCCTTTCTGCTCTTTCTTTAAGTTCTAATGAAGTCAGTCTCAAAGCATCAATCTCTGCATCAAGCTTATTTATTTGTTCACTCGAACTATTTAAGCTTAAGAATAAAAAACTAGTTACTCCGATGAAAATAAAAATAATTAAAATAATTAAAATAATTAAATTCCTAGAAGATTTATTTTTAAAATAATTAGATTTTTGGTTTTGCATTTAGTTATATAAGATTGTATTAAGGGTTTATTTTATATTAAATTAATAAAAAAATATTTAATCAATTTGGAGAAAAAATGACATACGATAAAAATAAAAATTATTCGCCTGTTCCAGCCTGGTGCAAACTTCCATATGGAATGACATTTAAAAATGATGCAACTTCTGTTTCCATTGATAGCAATGACAATGTTTTTGTATTTTGCAGAGGACCCATACCTGTAATTATTTTCAACTCAGAAGGTGACTTTATAAATAGTTGGGGGGAAGGTGAATTTTTTAGACCACATGGAATAGCCCACGATGCAAAAGATAATATTTATTTAATCGATGACCAAGGTCACATGGTTGAAAAAAGAGACAGTGAAGGGAAGCTAATATTTAGACTTGGGGAAAAAGGAAAAAGTTCTTCTAGGCAGAGCGGAGAAATATTCAACTTGCCCACTGATGCTGTTATTGACCCAGATAATGGAGATATCTATATTTCAGATGGCTATGGAAACTCTAGGGTTCATAAATTTGATGAAAATGGAAATCATATTTTATCTTGGGGCGAACCGGGTTCTGATCCAGGAAAATTTAGTCTCCCACATAATATAGCTTTAACAAAGGATAAGAGGATTATTGTTGCTGATAGAGAAAATTTTAGATTACAAATATTTGATAGTGATGGAAAATTTATTGAACAATGGCATGTTCATCATCCGATGTCAGTTACAACTGATAATGAGGATAATATTTATGTTGGTGAAATGGGGCCACCACCAGTTCAAGAAGGTGTTGAAAACTTAGGAAATTGCGTAACTATTTTTTCACCAAATGGCAAGATTATTGAAAAAATCGGTGACAAGTTACCAGGACCAAACCCTAATCAATTCGTTGCTCCTCATGGAATAGCAGTAGATTCAAAAGGTTCAATATATGTTGCTGAAGTTGCGTGGACTTATTGGTTTTCAAGACAGGAAAACCCACCTATTGGAGAAATTCCAAGTTTAAGAAAATGGAGTAAAAATGACTGAAGTAATATTAATAATTTTACTAATATTATTAATATTTATAATTATTTTCTTGTTCTTTTTAAATAGAAAAAATAATTTATCAAAAGATGATTCAAGTTTAAATGAAATAACAAAGGACTTATTTCAAAGAATGGATAACCTAAACACAAAGTTGGAAGTCGAGCAAACAAAATTATCTGAAAATTTAATTGGTTCTACAAACAGCGTTAAAGAAATGATTAAATTTTCAGAACAAAGTCAAAACAGGGCAGCTAAAGAAATGTTGACTGCGACACAAAAAGTTACAAACATTCTTCAAGATAATTCCAAAAGGGGTGCATGGGGGGAGAAAGCAGCAGATGATTTATTGAAAAGTATGGGATTAATAGAAGGTAAATCATACCAAAAACAACAAACATTACCTTGGAAATCAGAAGATGAATCTCTATTAAAACCAGATTTTATTTTTAATATAGATGGGCAGGATAAATTATTTATAATGGACGTAAAATTTCCACTTAGTCATTATTACAAAATGTATGATGAAGAAGGTAATCAGGTTTTTGACGTAGAAAATCAAAAAAAATTATATCTTTCGGAATTCAGAAAGAGAATTGTAGAGGTAAGTAAATATGTTAATACTTCCGAAAACACAATTGACCTAGCAGCAATGTTCATCCCAGTAACTGGAATTTTAGATGAAACTTTAAAAATGGATTCTGAAATAGTTGATTATGCCATGAAATACAAAGTAGTACTTGTTTCTCCGGCTAGTTTTTATGCATTAATAAATTTCTTAAAATATTCTGAAACTATCTTTAAAGTTTCTAAAGAACAGAAAGAAATTATTAAAATTTTTGGTTCATTGAAAGAACAATGGGGGAAATATGAAGCATCTTTTGAAAAAGTTGAAAGTAGATTAAGTCAGCTTTCAAAAGAAATAGATACAGTTAAAAATACCAGAACGAAAGCTATGAGCAGAGAATTAAGTAAAGTCGATAATATTTTAAATTCAAATTCTATTGAAAAAGTTGATTAGAACATTCAACATATCCACATAAATCACAATTTGAAGATGCTTCAGGAATTTCATTTGAATTCAATAACTTATAAATTTCATCTAGCACAGCCTCCACCCATGAAAAGTCCCCTACATGTTTCAAAACAGTAACTTCGAAATCTAATACATTATTAAATTCCTGTTTGTCCTTATAAGCATTTGCGTATACAAGATAACAATCTTTCGAAACTTGGAACCCCTTGTTGAATAATATCCACTGATATATTTCAAGTTGTCTTTTATAAATTTTTCCACCTTCCCAAACATCACTAAAATCATTTATTGGGTGAAAAATACCATCAGATGATTTAGATGTTGATTTGTAATCAACAACTATAATGTCTCCATTTTCGTAAATCCACAAATCATCAACTGCTCCAAAAATTTCTATATCTGTCCCTTTAAAATCTACTCTTACACCTTGAAAGTTTTGTCTCCAAATATCCAGTTCATTATGAGAATAAGGGATTGCATTTATTCCATATTTTTCCATTAATGGATGTTGCCTTTTTTCTCTTCTATATTTATCAAATTCATTCTTAAATAAATTATCAACAGCTGAATTTAAATTAAAAGGTATTTGAGATGGCTTTTTTAATCCTAATCTTCTATTCAAATAAAAACATTTTTTGCACTCAAGATATTCATCTACTCCTGATCTGCTCAGTGGGAACTTTGAATTTACATATGCACCTGGCTGATAGGTGTATCTTATATTTTTTGATTTCATCATATTTTTGTACATAGTATTATGTTAACAATTACCCACTAGAAAAAGACTAGATATAATAATAGAATAATAAATTCAATTAGTGGGGCTGTAGCTCAGTCGGTAGAGCATCTGCTTTGCAAGCAGGGGGTCAGGAGTTCGAGCCTCCTCAGCTCCACCATTAATTTAACACTATCCATTTTTGATTAATCTAGAATTTCTTTCGAAACCCTTTTTCTGTATCATAATTTTATGAAATTTGATGATATAAAAATTTACCATGTA
>Ga0163110_10000529_pt1 | contig 18139 bp, 17 predicted proteins | sample CRUFie1St17metaG_FD_108703 | JGI IMG/M metagenome (GOLD analysis project Ga0163110, IMG submission 108703) | Marine microbial communities from the Costa Rica Dome - CRUD Field 142mm St17 metaG | ecosystem: Environmental > Aquatic > Marine > Oceanic > Photic zone | place: Costa Rica: the Eastern...
CAAACAGGCTGTTGCATTCTTCAACAATTATCGCGTAACAGATCCGCTTGCATTGAATAATGCCGCTTGGAATTTCTTTCTACATGTGGATAATAAAAAGCACTTAGAAAGTGCGATTAAGTGGGGCAAACAATCTGTTGCTATAGAGAACGCATATTATAATAATGATACCGTAGCTTCATTGTTATACAAAGCAGAGAAACATGGAGAAGCTCTGAAAATAGCGAATAAGGCTCTACGAATCGCAGAAGAAAACGGAGAAGATGGTACAGAAACAGAAAAGCTAATTCAAATGATAAAAAAAGCCCAAAACGGAAATTAGGATTCGTTATTGTGCTTACTTGAGAGAAGCACCAAATTCCAATTCTATTCTTATATTTATTTGAATATTCGGGATTGGAATTTGGTGCTTTGCTTTTGATAGATTATTATTGTAACGATTTGAGTACTCTCAATGTGTTGTTAATATGTTTATGGATTTGTAGTTGGGAGGAGAAATGGTATTGAATGATACCTTCTTTATCAATTAGAAAGGTTTCTCGCCCTAATATTAATCCCATAAATGTTTTAGAGACTTTATAAAGCTTCCTAACTGCACCTTTTGGATCGCTTAGAAGCAGAAAAGGAAGATTCCGTTTTAATTGAAATCCTTTGTGAGATTTAACGCTATCATTACTAATACCAATCACTTCAGCATCATTCTCCAGAAAGATTTCATAATTGTCTCGGAAAGAACAAGCTTCAATCGTACACCCTGGAGTCTCATCTTTAGGATAGAAGTATAATACTATATGCTTTTTACCCTTGAAATCACTTAGATGTATCAATTTATTATCTTGATTTTTTAACTGAAACTCAGGAGCTCTATCACCAACTTGAAGTTTGTTCATGACTTTTTTCATTTAAATACAAAGAGTGATTGCTTTTGTTTGAAATATGGTTCAATATCAATAAAAAAAGAATTGTTTATGAAAAAACTAGGACTTTTATTCTCTATTCTTGTGATGTTCTTTGCGTTTACTCAAACAGTAAATGCACAATGTACTCCTGATCCATTGTATGCAGATAGTGTTGCAGGACTATATCCAGCATCTCTTCCTGATGCTACTGTTGGGGAACCCTATAATGAAGTAGTTCAGATAGTAATCCCTCAAGATACTACTGTTGAAATACCAAGTTTCCCACCTGTCAATATTGCTTTTTGTTCTTTTGAACTAACTGGGTTGCCAAACCTTCCTGATGGTTTGGCATATGAATGCGACACGGACTCTTGTGTATGGATAGTGGATCAAGACTCTGGCGCCATGAACCTAGGTTGTGTTGTAATCTCTGGTACACCGACTGAAGAGTTTTCTGATACAAATGGAGTCATCGTTGAAGTTGATATTCAAATTCCTAATCCAGATTGTACTACTCCACAGCCAGTATCTCAACTACCTATTCCAATTGACTTACCTGTATTCTCTGTAGATTTCACAGTTCTTCCTGCTGCAAACGCTATCGACGATCTGACAAAGGAGAATATGAGCTTAAAGATTTATCCAAATCCAACTTCTTTCAATAGCACCTTGAGTTTTAATCTATCTGAGAAAGTGAACAATGCTTCCATCCAAATATATGATATGTATGGAAAAGTAGTACAAGATGTACACTCTGGGTTGCTCACAACAGGAAACTATGAATTTGATATCAAAAATACAGGCATGAGCAAAGGTATTTACTTTGTAAAACTAGACTTTGACAATGGAACAAAAGCATTTACTGAAAAGCTTATTGTAAAATAAGTAATGCTTTCCATACATACCTATATTTTAGTTTCATAAATTTACACCCCCATCCTTTAGAAAGTATGGGGGTGTTCTTATATTGACCAAAAACCTAATTTGCTTATGAATTCGACATACTTTTACCAATTTTCTATTAAACTTTCCGCCTTATTATCTTTGATGTTATTTACATCAGGCTTATTCGCTCAGAAAGTGACTATATCAGGTGTTGTAAAAGATGCCACTAGTAAACAACCACTTGCAGGAGTGACAGTCATGGCTCCAAGTGAAGGGGTTGGTGCATATACCAAAGATGACGGATCTTACAGTTTCGAAGTCCCAGCCAAAGATTTTATAGATGTACAAATAAAATACACGGGGTACACAACTGTAGAAGATCGTATTGACATTGCAGGTAAAACAAGTGTGACCCGTGATTTTACGATTCAAGATGAGATTACCACTACTGATGAAGTCGTGATTACAGCATCCAAAGGGTTAGAGCAAAAATCATCAGACCTAACAGTTTCGATTGCAGTTGTAAAACAAAAAAGCATTGACTTACAAGCAACTAATGATGTTTCCAAAGTAATTACACAGATTCCAGGAGTAGACAACTTAGATGGACAAATAAACATTCGAGGAAGCTCTGGATATGCTTTTGGGGTAGGTAGTCGAGTTATGGTAATGCTAGATGGGCTTCCTTTGCTTTCTGGAGATGCAGGGTTTCCTGAACTAAGTCTGATACCTGTAGACAATATATCTCAGGTTGAGGTAGTAAAAGGAGCGAGTTCGGTTCTTTATGGATCCTCTGCATTAGGGGGAGTTATTAATGTATTGATGCGAGATCCATCTGATAAACCTCGTACTTCTATTCGACTCAAGCAATCAATTTATGAAGCCCCTCGCAACAAACAATTAGATTGGGATGGTACTAGCAGTGCATATGTATCTTCAGCTCATATATTCCACAGTCGAAAAATAGGTCAATTTGATTTAACATTTCAGACGGATCTTATCAAAGATTCTGGATACCGACAAGGTACAGATAAAGAGGAGCTTCGAACCATTGTATTAACCAAATATCGCCCCAAAAACGTACAAGGGTTAACAATAGGGCTCAATGCAACGGTCAGAGTAGACTCAAGTGGTGGAACCCTATATTGGAGAGGATATTTCCCAGATACAACAATCTATGAAGTACCCGATGGAACAGGGGGGATTGATACAACTGTAGTAGTTTCTGGAGGAGCACTAACACCTGCCCTCGGGAACGGTGCCAGCCGTAAGCAATTAAACAGTCGTTATGCTGTAGACCCATCGGTTAAATATTTAACAAAAAAAGGAGACCTATTCCACTATAGAGGACGTTATCTACGAAATGTAAACAAGAATAACACAGGACAATCAGCAGTAAACTATATCCTATACAATGACTTTCTATATTCGAAAAAAATACATGAGAATATCAACTGGGTAGGAGGAACAACTGTTACATATTCTGTAGCAAACGCGAATAGAGACACTTCAGGATTATACAATCGTGCATATCCAGGTCGTTCTATTGGTATATACTCGCAATTCGACGGAAAATTCTGGGGACGTTTAAATGCTAGTCTAGGACTACGACTAGAAACTGTCAAAATTGATAGTCTAGATTGGGAAATCGAACCAATTGTACGAGCTGGGCTAAACTATGAAATCCGAACAGGATCAAATATCCGTGCATCATTCGGACAAGCCTTCCGAACACCTTCTGTAGCCGAGCGTTTTACCGCAACACAAGGAGGAGCAGTACTTGTCCAGCCCAATCCTAATATACAATCAGAAACGGGGTTTAGCGCAGAACTAGCGTTCAGACAAGGCATTCTATTTGAAGGAGAAAACAAAAGACTGAGCGGTTATATTGATGTAGCAGGATTTTTAATGAAGTTCAATGATATGATTGAATTCGGACTTAATGGCGAACCAGATTTAAGTGACCTTGACAATATATCCGCACCATTCTCTTCTCGAAATATTGCAGATGCTCGAATCATTGGAGCTGAAATAACGACCATCTTAGATGCCTATGTAAAGGATTGGTTCTTCAACTTCTCTGGAGGATATACTTTTATTGAACCTGTAAACTTAAATGCAGCACCAGAAGATTCATTGATTGACCTTTCTTGCTTTCCTTGTTTAGAATCTTTTCTTGACCTATTTAATGATTCTAAAGTTGACAATCCTCGAACCCTGAAATACCGGACAAAACACACAGTAAGGTTCAGCGCAACCGCAGGGTTCAAAAAATTCAGCTTCACCGCCAACTTCCGTTATCGAAGCTTCATTCAAGAAGTAGACGAATATTTACACCTAGTAATAGGCGGCCTAAATTATTTTAGAACCGAAGTTCGTCCTGACGGACAAAAAGTAGTTGATATGATTGCCGCTTATGACATCACAGACAAAGCAACCCTTTCACTAACTGTAGACAACGTCTTTAACCAAGAATACATGGTAATCCCTGGTTTTCTGGGTGAACAAAGAAAGTATACATTACAGTTCATTCAACGCTTCTAACAAAAGCCAATAAAACCAAATCCAAAAGCGAGTTCCAATCCTATGGAACTCGCTTTTCACATTATCCAAGAACCAATTTCGCTTTTTCTTTAGCAATCCCAATTGTAGCAATAGATCCCGAATTAAACTGCAGATAATCCGATTGAATACCATCACTGAAAATAATTCCATTCTCAGGCATTTGAGACTCAATAATAAGAGGAGACTTCGCACTTAACCTTCCTGCGGCTAAAGTCACCTGCGTCGTCTTACTACTAAAAGGCTCACGAACAATAAAAATCAGCTCATTAGTATCCCACTCCAATGTAATCTGATTAACCTCCGATCTCCCTAGAAAAGCATTCCCAATCCCCTTTGCCATATTAAACAATGAGCTCAACCATCCCGTAGAACCAGCTCCCGTAGAAACAATAATCCCACTAGAAGAATGATTCTCTGATTGACCATGAAAAGAAAGTCGATAACGAGCAGAAACATGTGTTTTAGGACCAATGAAGAGATCATTAAAGGCCAAAAGCCTTTGCCCATCATTTAGTTTAGCTTCAGCCATAGTAACCATCTTATAACGATAATTCCCGCGAATAACCTTCTTTACAATAGGAACCAAATTGGATGGATTAAAAGGAAGCAAGATCCCATCATACTGATGTGAATCAGGATTCACTCCAATAATCGGATTTCCCGCTGCATATTTAGCCGTATTTGCCACCAGACCATCTCGCCCAATTACAATTACAATATCCTTAGGATCAAACAAATAGTTTGTAATATAAGCTCGCTGTACAACCTTAGTCTTAATAATTCCCCTTAAGTTTTTAATCGTTTGTTCTAGAGAATTTCGATAATTTACATCCTCCACCTCATAACGATCAAAATCAACATCAGCATCTTCCAAGACCTGATTTTGGCTGATATTACTCGACTTAGCAATCTTTTTCGACTGCTTAATAAAGAACTTCGCTTGAGCAATGTTATTAAAGCGACTCTTCAACTGTTCCAAACGAGTCTCACTAGTAACGATAATTGCTTTTGGTTCTGCTGATGATAATCCCATACTTCAAGAATAAAAACCCTTAAGACTTAAATGTAACCTCCGTTGCGCCGTTGCCATATCGGATTGGATCGGCAAGCTTAAACTCCTTAACATAAGAATTAAAACTCAACTTTCGATGAATCTCACGCTTCAGTTTTCCTTTCCCGATCCCATGTATGAGGATAAGTTTCGTATAGTTCTCAATAATAGCCTCATTCAATACACGTTCAAACTCCAACATTTGTATCTGAAACATTTCAGCAGGAAGCATGGTTCCCCAATCTTCTCGCAACTCCTCTATATGCAAATCAATAATCATCGTATGCTTCGTCCGAACCTGCATATCCACCTCCTTTACCACCTGTCCTTGCTGATTCATATTATAGAGAACCTTCCCCTTCTCAACCTCTCGAAGAGGAAACAACCAGCCATTACCACTCAAACTCTTGATATAAGAAATCTTCTTTTGCAAACGACTCTTATTCCAAGGAAGAGCCTTTTTCATGGGCTCCTCTGGATGATTACGCCCTGGAAGAAAAAATAGAAACTGAAAGAATAACTCTTTCGTTCCATTCACTTTCGCCTTTTGAAACTTCCCTAATAAACGAGTACTATCTGGAGCAATGGTACCCGCCGCAATCCCTTCATACTTCCGCACAACCTGCATATGAAACGAAAACATCAATGTATATTTCTCTGGATTCAAAAGATGAAGCTCATAATACTCATCATCAATTCGAATAACAGCCAACGTAATCTCCTGAATTGCCATAGAGATCGTATCATTTCGAGTCCCTCTATCCTCCGAAGACTTACTCAAATTAGACGGCCCCGCACCATGTACAACGACCAATTCTGTTACCCCAAACTCCCGAATAAAATCATCAATATCAACCTCAACCGTATACTCATCCAAAATTCGAGTAATTTCCCCCTCCCCTTCCTCATGAAGAAGACGAACCTTCTGACCTACATAAAACTTCATGTGATTACTTTAACGTATTAGTCTACAAACAATTTACACAAAGATATGTTTTTCGAGAAATACAAACCGCCTTTATAACGGGATTTCCTCATATCGAATCACTTAAATCAACTCACCCCTTCAATCTTTAAAAACTTAACCTTAATTTCGCCTCCTCAACAGTATACATTCACATGAGAGATATAGTCTTTGATATAATCCAAAAAGAGCTTACGCGTCAAAAGGAAGGCATCGAACTCATAGCCTCCGAGAACTTTGTAAGCCCTGCTGTAATGGAAGCAGTAGGAAGTTGTCTAACAAACAAATACGCAGAAGGCTTACCAGGCAAAAGATACTACGGAGGATGCCACTTCGTAGACGAAGCCGAAAACCTTGCCCGTGACCGAATCAAAGAACTATTTGGAGCCGAATGGGTAAACGTCCAACCACACTCAGGAGCACAAGCAAACGCTGCTGTAATGCTAGCCCTACTCCAACCAGGTGACCCAATCCTCGGATTCGACCTATCACACGGCGGACACCTAACCCATGGCTCCCCCGTAAACTACTCAGGAAAACTCTATCAACCCCACTTCTACGGAGTAGAAAAAGAAACTGGCCGAATTGACTACACACAGATTCGCGACAAAGCAAAAAAAGTAAACCCCAAACTCATTATCGCAGGAGCAAGTAGCTACGCCAGAGATTGGGACTATAAAATATTCCGTGAAATCGCAGACGAAGTAGGAGCAGCACTAATGGCCGATATATCTCATCCTGCTGGACTAATCGCCACAGGCCTCCTAAACGATCCCCTCCCATACTGTCACCTCGTCACCACAACCACACACAAAACCCTAAGAGGCCCCAGAGGCGGACTGATTATGGTCGGGAAAAATGCAGGAAACCCACTAGGCATCAAAACCCGAAAAGGGAAACTCAAAAGAATCGGAACCCTCCTGAACAGTGCCGTATTCCCAGGAACCCAAGGAGGCCCCCTAATGCACGTAATCGCAGGAAAAGCAGTAGCATTCGGAGAAGCCCTCAAACCCTCCTACAAAGAATACACAAAGCACATCATCAAAAACGCACAAGCCTTAGCCAAAGCCTTAGTTGCCAAAGGATACCAACTTATATCCCAAGGAACAGACAATCACCTAATGCTAATTGATCTCCGAAACAAAGGCCTAACAGGGAAAATTGCCGAGGCAGTCCTAGGGAAAGCAGACATCACTGTCAACAAAAATATGGTGCCTTTCGACACCGAAAGCCCAATGGTAACCAGCGGAATTCGTATCGGAACCCCCGCCGTCACCACCCGCGGATGTACAGAAAAAGACATGCTACAAATCGCCGAATTCATCGACCGCGCCCTCATGAACGCAGACAATGAAAACGCAATCGCAGAAGTAAAGCAAGAAGTAAAAGCATACATGACACAATTCCCCCTATTCGTAGAAAGCCCTACTACCCTCGTATAAACAACCAATCGTTTCTCAAACAATTAAGGCCAATTCCTTCTCCGAGGAATTGGCCTTAACCATTACGCCCCTCTCCCAATGCGCTTCCATACATCCCCAGCCATATCATTCAAATCAGGCGATATCTTCAATCCCAAAATCAACAACATATATCCGCCCCCCAAAATCAAACTCTTAAAAACACTATCTAAAATCACATAAGGAATACTAGGCAATAGCTGTCCCACCAATACCGTAACCGCAGCAATTCCCCCCACATACAAAAACCGAACATTCACAGGCTGTAGCCCATACTCCCACCACAAAAACCCCCACTTCAACAAATTAAACACCACAAAAGCCATTGCACTCCCAATCGCAGCCCCATTCAACCCATAAAGAGGAATAAATACATAATTAAGCACAATCGTCAGTCCTAAAAAGATCAGATTAAACAAAAGATCATAACGATACTTAGGACAAGTCGCAATAATATACGTATTCAAACCCGTAACCATATCCACCAAATACCCAAACCCAATAATCACAACCACCCACTTCCCATCCCGATAATTCTCAGGAATAAAGTAGTACAGATTATCTAAATTATAATAAATCCCAATCAAGAGAATACAACCCAAAATCGTCTGAATCAACGAAGTACGCGTATATAACCGCTGAATCTTCCCCAAATCATTATCCTTCCACGCATCCGCAACCACCGAACCCGCAATCCGCCCAATCCCCCGAAAAGGAAGCGATACAAGCACTCCAATAAAATACCCAATCGAATAAACACTAACCCCAGCCAGCCCAATCAACGACCCAACCATCAGCATATCAATCCGCTGAGCCATATTCGTCGAAGTCGTCGAAAAAAAAGCATAAAAACTATACCCCATAAACTCCTGCGCCCGCTCCCGATTAAAACTCTCCATCGTAGGCTGAAAAGAAAACTTCCGCAACGTCAGAATATACCCAAACGTCAGCACAGGCATAATCAAAATAAAACTAAATGTATAATAGAAAAAGAACTGCATAGAGCTCATAAACCCCATCATCACCCCAACCATCCCCAACGCAATCGCCAAACGCATCAACACCTCACGAGTAATCAATGGAAAAACCGTCTTAAAAACCACCTTCCCCAATACCTCCGCCACCTTATAGAACATCATTGCAAGTCCAAAGGGCAACAGCCAATAAAAGTAATCAACCAATAAAGCCGAATTCTCCTGATAAGCCTCAATAATCTCCCCACGAAAAATTAACCCAAACAACGTCACCACCAGAAACCCAGCCGATACCATAAACAAATAAAAAAATACAATCCCATTATGACGCTTATCCTCATCCGACCGGTAATGAGGGAAATAACGTATCATCATACTCCCCAACCCAAAAGTCGAAATATGTGCATAAATCCCCGCCATATCCGTCATCAGCCTAACCAACCCAAAAACCTCCTGCACCAAGAAATTCGGAAAAAGGAAAATCGTATTAATCCCCCCAAGGATAAACCCAAAGTAAGACAGAACAGTATTTAGGAATCCCTGCTTTTTAATAACCCCCATAGTCAATAAATGTAAATGGTTCCGCCTGCAAACTTACAGACCGAACCATTCATTATAAAATCAAAAATATAACCGTGTACAACCCAACTACCGGCGAAGCGTAATCGGTGCCGTAACAATCTCATTGCTCTTATGCCCCGCCCGATCATACACATAAATCGTATAATCAATCATCTCCATCGTATCCCCAGGCGTCAAAGCTGTCGGAGGATACGTAATCGTAACCGTACCTTGAATAGAAGGCCGACGAGTATCAGGAGTCAAATTCGGAAGCGTAAACGCAATCGTCCGAAGAGAATCAGGGAAATGAGTCCGATTATCTACCACAATCAAATTCTCATCACTCTCATCATTACCATCATCCCCCAAATCCCCATCCCCATCCGTAAACCGAAACGTTATCGTCAAAGGATCCGTGAATTGCCGAATCTCACGAGGCTGAATATCAACAAACTCAATCTCTGGTTCAATGGGAAACACCAATGAATCATCGCAGGATAAGAAAAAACAAAGCGGTAAAAGGAATATGCAAATACGTTTACTCATATTTTCAAATTATCCTAAGTTACATAGATACTACTTAACTATCAACCTATAGCATCTTGTTTTAAATATATCGCACCAATTAAATAAATGACGAAATCAAAGCCCCTTCAGTATAAAATAACCTCACAAAATATAATAGCCAATAAAACAACCCCTAAAACGCTCACAATTCCTCCCAAACCCATGCCCAAAGTGCCGATACAACTACCATCTTTGCCGATAAACAAACCCAAACCGCCGACGAACATGCCCAAAGTGCCGATACAACTACCATCTTTGCCGACAAACAAACCCAAACTGCCGACGAACATGCCCAAAGCGTCGATACAACTACCATCTTTGCCGACAAACAAACCCAAAGCGCCGACAAACATGCCCAAAGCGCCGATACAAGTACCATCTTTGCCGACAAACAAACCCAAACCGCCGACGAACATGCCCAAAGCACCGACTCAAGTACCATCTTTGCCGATAAACAAACCCAAACTGCCGACAAACATGCCCAAACCTCAGACGAACATGCCCACAAAATCGCCCCAAATCCCATAAAAAAATGACACCTCCCCTCAGGAAAATGCCACTTTTTCTATACAAACAAGGCCAAAGCCCCTTCTTCAAATCAAGAATCTAACGACAACAACAACGAAGGCAACAACAATAGATTACTCAACATCGCAATAAACAACGTAATCGAAGACAACAACCCCAACGCCTGAATGCCCCCAAAACTCGACCCCACAAAAATCACAAAGCCCGTAAACAAAATCAGAGACGTATAAATCATACTAACCCCCGTATCCTGAAACGACTCCGAAACCGCCCCCGCCACACTATTTCCATTCTTCCGCCCCAATCGATAACGTGCCAAAAAGTGAATAGAATCATCTACCGCTATCCCAAATACCACACTAAATACCAAAGCAGTCGAAGGCTTCAATGGAACCCCACAGAAACCCATAATCCCCGCTACCACCAACAACGGCAAAAAGTTCGGTACCAAACTAATAATCACCACCCTCACAGACCGAAACAAAAAGCCCATCAACAAAGCAATCACCATAAAGGCAATCAACAAACTCGAAACCAAGTTCTCGATAATATACTGATTCCCCTTCACATAAATACGAGTCGTACCCGTAAGCGTATACGTAAACTTCGACGTATCAAACACCGAAATAATATCCTGCTCCACAGAATCCAACAACACCTCCAATCGCTTCGAACCCACATCCTTTACACTCCCCGAAATCCGCGCCTTCTGAAACAAACTATCGTTCAACCGCTTATTCACATTCTGATCAATCTCACTATGACGAATCAAATCCCGTATCGCACCATACTCCGACCGAGAAGGAATCCCATACTCCCCAAATACCGACTGCCGCGCATAAGACGCCACATTCGCTATACTCAACGTCTTCGAAAGCTCAGGATACTCCTTCAACTTCTCCTGCAATTTATTCAACCGCTTCAACGAAGAATTCTTCACCATCTGCCGCTTCTTCTCCCCCTCTATCACAATCTCAAAAGGCATCGCCCCCCCAAAATGAGTCTCCATAAACTGCAAATCCGAATGAATATTGTGATCATTCGGAATATCATCCACCATATAAGACACAGGCACCAACGAATACATCCCCCAAGCTGCCACTACCGCAATCGTAATACTAACCCCATAAATCAACGGCCGACGATGATGCACTGAATAGTCCAAAAACCCAATGAATGAAGTCAACATCTGACGATCCAAATACGCAACCTGCTGCGTAGTAGGCGGCGGCAAAAAGCTCAATATCGTAGGAATCATCAACAATGAGATCACAAAAGCGCACAACACACTCAAACCAGCCACCAACCCAAACTCATTCAACAACGATATATCCGTAAACGCCAATACCCCAAACCCCACAGCCGTCGTAGCATTCGTCATCACCGTCACAATCCCTATCTTCTCAATAATCAATACCAATGCCTTAACCTTATTCCGCGTCCGCTTATACTCAATATGATACTTCGTCAATAAGTAAATACAATTCGGAATCCCAATCACCGTAATCAACGAAGGGATAATCCCCGTAGTCAAATTGTACTCATACCCCAACAAGCCCATAATCCCAAACGTCCAAATAAGCACCGTCCCAATCACAAAGGTCGGATAAACCAACACCAACCAAGACCTAAAGAACCACAACAGCACCAAAGACGTAACCAACAACGCAAGCCCCATAAACATCACCAACTCCTTCGGTATCTGCGTACTCATGAAAATCCGCAACAACGGCATCCCCGCATACCGAATCGTCGAACCCGTCTGCTCCTCAAATGATCCCCCCAACTTCTTAATCTCATCGTACAATTCTATCTTACGACGAGAATCCAAAGCCTCATCCGTCAAACTAACCCCCACCAACGTCACATTCGCCGAATCATTCAACAACAAATCAGTATAAAACCGCAATCCCTTGATAACAGCAGCCATACTGTCCATTTCCGCCTCCGTCTCTGGTGGCTTACTAAGAAGCCGCTCCGTAGAAAAACTCCCCTCCTCCACATTCGCTATCAAATCCTCCAAATGAGAGAGACTAATTACGCCATCAATCCCATCCAATTCCTTGATCCCTTCAGACAACTTATACAGCTCCCCAAAGTAATCCTTATCAAATATATCCCCCTCCAAACCCAACACAATTACGTTCCCATCCTCTCCAAACTCTTTCTTAAAATCTTGATACTCAACGTAAGTAGGGTCATACTTAGGGATCACCTTCCCAAAACTCTGCGACACTTCCTGCCCCCTTACCATCCACATAAAGGACGTCAATACCCCAAGGATAATGAGGAGAAGAATACGGTTCCGTAAAATAAATCGCGCGATTGCTTGCCAAATAGGGTTCATATCAGGGTCAATAATATGAAAACTCCCCTCGCCTAGAAGCTAACTCCCAAACGTAGAAGTAGTTTATGGTTTTTCTTGTAAGGTAGAAACAGTAACGACATGAATGGTGTGTGCCTATACAAACAGGCCTAAAATCCTAGATAAGTAAAGCTGATATGTTTATGATTACATCCAATACTGGGCTAAATAAATCTACACAAATAAACGCAGGGAGAGGCCTTTCAAAAACTGTTGCTCTTCCTCAACGGAATATAACAGTGGAGAAGACACTGGCCTATAAACTTCTCTAAAGCAATTGACATAATCTCACAAAGATCAGAAAAATATCCAATCAAAAGCATCCCAAAAACCTAAAAAATACCTCCCTCAACACCCATCTACAAAAAGTTTTTAACCCAAATATATTAATCAAAACCAATACGCAAATACAAGCAAACGACTACTCCGTAGCATCTCCGCTTTCAGCAGATTCCCCCTCGCCAGTCCCCTCAGTACTCGCTTCAATACTCACATACGCAGAAGGATCTTCCTGAAACTTCTCCGCACAACCAGGAGCACAAAACGGATAAACTTTCCCCCCTAAATGAAGGGTATCCGTAATAGTATGCCCACGCATGTTCATACCACACACAGGATCAACGACTTCCGTAACAGCATCCATCGCAATCCCCGCCGCCGCAGTCGCAGCTACCTCTCCCCCACCAGAAGAAGAAGTACCACAACCCACAGCAAACAATCCAAAACTGAAAAGTAATATAATGATTCTTTTCATGAATATACTTTTTAAAAATCTGTTCAGGTCAAATGATTTCATTTATCTTAGCAGACAAATGTCTATATTCCCCCCCCTAAATGCAAATACCTGATAACCAATAGCTAAATTTTACTTTATGAAGTTACTAACACCCTTGGACTGGAAAAGCTATCAACTCCTAGATTCTGGAGATGGTGAAAAGCTCGAACGATTCGGAAAATATATCCTCCGAAGGCCTGAGCCACAAGCAGTTTGGAGCAAAATCAAACCCGAATCTGAATGGAAAAAACTAGCCCACGCCCAATTCATTCAAGAGGGTAGCCACTCAGGTCAATGGAAAAGATACTCCTCAATACCCGATCAATGGCACATTCAGTATTCTTACAAAAAAATGAAACTCAAGTTCAGACTTGGCCTAACTGGCTTCAAACACGTAGGAATATTCCCCGAACAAGCAGTAAACTGGAACTACCTATATGACTCACTATCCCCCCTCAAAAAACCCAAAGTCCTAAACCTATTTGCATACACAGGAGGCGCATCCCTCGCAGCAAAAGCAGCAGGTGCCGATGTCATTCACTGCGACTCCATTAAAGCAGTCCTCAATTGGGCAAACGTCAATATGCAATCTAGCCGCCTAGGAGGTATCAGATGGCTCCTAGAAGACGCTTTCAAATTCGTCAAACGCGAAGCCAAAAGAGGCCGAAAATATAACGCCATCATCATGGATCCCCCCGCATACGGCCATGGCCCCAAAGGAGAGAAATGGAAACTCGATGATATGGTCGATGACCTCATGAAATACGTCGCCCAAATCCTCGATAAAGACCAATACCTCCTCATATTCAATAGCTACTCCCTCGGATTCTCCTCCCTCATCCTCCAAAACCTCCTCTTCACTCACCTCGGCTCTACCGTAGCCAAAAGAACCGAATTCGGCGAGCTATACCTCAACGAACAAACAGGCCGCAAAATGCCCATGGGAATCTTCGCCCGAGTCAAATCCGCCAATTAATTTCAAGGATTCTCCCATACCGACTTCACAAATAATACGATTTTTCCCTATATTAATAGGCCGTATAAATTTTAAAACTGTACTAGAAAAAGACAAAAACATATGAAGAGGGTACTTTTAATCAGCTCCCTTATCGCTCAATTATGTTGTATAGGAACACTAGGATGCGCCCAAAACTGGGAATGGACCACCGCAATATCATCCTCAGGAAAGGAAGGTGGCCGAAACTACAGTGAGGTAATAGGGTTCGACATCACCACCAGCAACCAATCCATTTACGTCGCAGGCCTATTCACAGGAAACCTAACCACAGCCGACCAATCCCTCCAGTCAAACGGCTGGCGAGACGCCCTACTCGTCAAAATGGACAAAAACGGACATGTAATCTGGGTGGTAGGCGCAGGCGGTAAAAAAGAAGACAAAGCCCTCGGAATAGCCCTCGACCAATCCGAAAATATATACATCACAGGAGCTTTCGCAGACACTGCCCTATTCGGCGATATCCAACTCATTGGCGACAAGGACAGATCCAAAGATGTATTCATCGCTAAATACTCTCCTAATGGCAAATGCCTCTGGGCAATCAAAGCAGGAGGCCAAGACTCCGAAATAGGACACAATATCGTCCTCGACCTCCAAGGCAATATATACATCACAGGCAGCTATAAAGGCGTCAGCAGATTCGATGACTTCGCCTTATTCAGCGGCAGTGAAATCGCAACCTTCATCGCCAAATACTCCCCCGAAGGAAAATGCCTATGGGCAAACAATATTGATGGGTACCCCGCCGAAAACGGCCTCACAATCGACACACAAAAGGAAAAGCTCTATGTCACAGGTGCACACCTTCTCCCTCCAGACCTCGAACGAGACGGCATTTCAGGCGCAGCCAATAAAACCTACCTCCGAATCTATAACTATGACGGCCTACCCGAACGCGAATTCGGTGGCACTGCCTCACTCATCCACGAATCCTCTAGCGTAGGCTCCCGCCCAACCTCCTGTACCGCCGACCCCGAAGGAAATCTCTACGTCTCAGGCCACTTCGAAAACAAAATCGTCATGGACACCAATACACTCGTTACCCATGGCAAAAAAGACATCTTCCTCGCCCAATACTCTCCCGAAGGCCTCTGCAATTGGGCTACCCAAACAGGAAACCGATGGTACGAACACAGTGAAGACATCCTCATCGACAAAGAAGGAAACGTCTGGTGCGTAGGAAGCGTCGAAGGAAACCTTACATTCGGACAATCATCTATCACAGGCAAATTCGAGAAACATAAACTCGCTGCGTTCGTCTATAATAAAAATGGAGAAGAAATAGACATCTTAAGTTGTACAGGAGGAGGAAGTAGCCGACTTATAAGCCTTACCCAAGACGCAAATGGACAAATCTTTGCAACAGGTAGATTTGGCAGTTCACGCATCCAGCTAGGAGCACATTCCTTAGGAAACCAAGGAACCCTCGCACTTCTTGTCGCCCGAATTAAATAACATAGGCAAAGTGCCTTTCATTCTACAGAATACAGACCCACACATACATTATGGTACATACATCTTTTATTGATGATTTAGAGAAAAGACTACAAGAACCACTACCGGGATTGGCCGTACTACTGAAAATGGCTCCGCCATCCCGCCCAATAGATTTTAACCTTCCAGATAACGTAAGAAAAGGAGGAGTGCTTGCACTACTATACCCTCATGAAGGAAAACTACATACCGTTTTTATGCTCCGAACAAAGGACGGAGGGAAGCACAGCGGGCAAGTCAGTTTCCCAGGAGGCAAACACGAAAAAACCGACCCCGACTTCACCTATACCGCTTTACGAGAAGCAGAAGAAGAACTCGGAATTCCCCACAACGAAGTGAGAGTGCTAGGACAATTGTCCTACATATACATTAACCCAAGCAATTTTCTTGTATATCCAACAGTAGGGTATCTCCCCTATCGCCCCAACTTCGTACCAGATCCTACAGAGGTCGCCGCAATCATCGAAGCCGACATCCCCTATCTTATGCAAGATGACATCCAAGGAATCCGTCCCATGCCCATGACAGGCAACCCAAAGGTGAAAATCAAAGTCCCTTCATTCCTCGTCAAAGGACATGTAATATGGGGCGCAACTTCTATGATGCTTCTTGAACTCCTTACAGTTCTCAAAGAAGTAGACCTAAAATAAAGAAATGACCATACTTTCATTTCTTTCACCCTCCAGCTTAGTTCATGAGATGAGAATATCAACTTTGTTTTAAAAACGATGTTCAAGAATGATTAACTCTGGAAGGGTGTTTCACCCCAACAAACAATGCTAGCTCAATAAAGTCTCTTATTTCTCGCAAAATCCCGCAAAAATCAAGGTTTTGCCCCTTTACTAAGAATAAGAGAAATGTCAATTCATAGAATCAATACACAAGGTAAGTAGCAAAGAACTTTGTAAGAAAAAACAATTCTCACCCTTGTGTTTCGTCTACAGTTCCTCTATTTTTGATCGTATATTTCTCAATATACCTCTCTATCTTAATTCGAATAAGAATATAAAAATATGAGTCGTTTTATTCGATATCTGTTATTTGGTCTCATTTTCATTGTTGTAGGCTTGCTCGTAGGCTTCAGACTGCGCCAATCAATTCCGCACAGAACCCTACTGCAAATCGACACAGGTTTACAGAAGATTCAAGATGCAATCTACTTCATTGAAGAAAACTATGTAGAGAAACCAAATAACACTGAACTAGTTGATGATGCTATCAAAGGAATGCTTGAAGGACTAGATCCTCATTCATTCTATATCCCTGCCGAGGAGATGGAACAGATGGAAGAACAGATGTCAGGCGGCTTTGAAGGAATTGGGATAGAATTCAATATCGTTGAAGATACCATTTATGTCGTGACTCCTCTAGACGGAGGCCCTAGCAAAGAACTAGGAATCCGAGCAGGAGATCGAATCATAAAAATCGATGGAGAAACCGTCGCAGGAGTATCCGTATCAAATCTAGACGTCATGAACCGCCTCAAAGGCGATAAGGGCACCGATGTCGAACTAAGTATCTTACGTCGAGGAACAACCAACCTAATTGACTTTCAGGTCACACGCGACAAGATTCCTCTACATAGCGTAAGCTATTCTTATATGATCAATGACGAAACTGGTTATATAGATGTCAATAGATTCTCAGAAACAACCTATAAAGAGTTTCATGAACACCTAGGAATGCTATTAGAGCAGGGAATGCAAAACCTTGTCCTAGATCTTCGAGGCAACCCTGGAGGCTATCTATCAATGGCTCATAAAATGGCCGACGAATTCCTTCCAGGTGGCGAGCTCGTCGTATCCACCAAAGGCCGAATCCCCGAAAGCCGTCAAACCTACCACGCATCTAGTCGTGTCAATGCCTTTGAAGAAGGAGCCCTCATTGTCCTGATTGACTACGGCTCTGCATCTGCCAGTGAGATTGTTGCAGGTGCAGTACAAGACCACGACCGAGGACTCATTGTAGGGGTTCGATCGTTCGGAAAAGGCCTCGTACAGGTACAAAAGAAATTCGACGACAAATCTGCCATC
>Ga0163110_10000530_pt1 | contig 18132 bp, 17 predicted proteins | sample CRUFie1St17metaG_FD_108703 | JGI IMG/M metagenome (GOLD analysis project Ga0163110, IMG submission 108703) | Marine microbial communities from the Costa Rica Dome - CRUD Field 142mm St17 metaG | ecosystem: Environmental > Aquatic > Marine > Oceanic > Photic zone | place: Costa Rica: the Eastern...
ACAGGGATGTATTTGCTTAGTGGTAGCGTAGAATATAACTCTCAGCATGTCATTAGAGAGTATAATAGAAATGTATTTACCCTTGAATCATCTTGGACAGGGGACGCAATAGCTACAACAGGACTATTATTAAGACCTTTTAATGATGGTTTCAGCTATATTGGCACAGGCGACTTTACTGATTATCCTTAAACTTTTTTAATTGGAATCTCGTATTCTTGATAAGGCAGATACCATACACTAGGACAACCCACTAAAATATCTTTTAGTGTTAGCATGGACATCATATCCATGCGACCTGAACGACGATAACCTTTATAAAGACAATCATTTATATTTTTTGCTGGATCTCTTAGGTTGCATTTCTCTTTTGCTAAATTAAAAAGCTCAATATTTTTAGCGTGTAAAAAGAAAGCTCCAAAATCGAATGCTATCCACATTGGCGTTCCCTTTTCATTACACCAACCAGTTTTACCTGTCACATTCATAAATTCTAAAAGGATTTTGCCCTCCCTAGTAGAGTTTTTTATGCCTTTTAAATCGACAGTTTCTCCATTAACAACAAAATCAACATGTCCGATATCTTGTTTTTTGCCTGTCTTTTTTATATCTAACCCAGCAGACAAGCAAGAATGCTGATACCGCTTAACTGATTCGTCCATCAGCTTTTTTGTGTGAGCTATATGGGTTGATCCTGATAACCCTTTAGCTTTATTTGACATCATATGTCTATAATACAGTTTGCTTATTATAAGTCAATAAAAAACCCCCACCATAAAGGTGGAGGTTCTTATGAGCCAGACAAAGAATTAATCTTCACCTTTATCTTTGGCTTTTCCTACGTTTAAGGCAGCCCAGTCAATAAATCCGTAGACTTTAGCCCAGAAACTGCCCTTCTTAGGAGTAGGAGTAGCCGCTGTGATGGCAGAGGCTAGCGCGATAGCTGCTGTAGCTACGCCAAACCAAGGGTTGTCCTGAATTAATTGTATAATAATGTCCATGATACTACTATTTACACTTATTATGCACCTTTTACCTGTTTTTTAGTTCCAAGCTCCATCCAGCCACCTTTTATGCGACTCTCTGACTGTTTTTATTGCATTAACAGAACCCTTCCACTCACCTACCTTAGTCTCGGAATTACGATCAACTTTATATATTTTAAAAAATTGTCTATATATTTTTAGATGAGATGATTCGATGTTAGAAAGTTTTTCATACTTTTCTTTAGGTGACCAATGCGGAACAGCGATAATTTTATTATCTATTGCGCCACCATCTTCGAAACCCAAAACACCCAGAACTCTGCACCTCACTAAACTTCCTCTATCTATAGGGTCATGGTTAAAAACAAGGACATCCAAAGGATCATCGTCGAGAGCCAGTGTTTGAGGTATGAAGCCATAATTTATTGGATATTGAAGAGAAGATACTAAACACCTTTCTAACTCAAAGATATTTAACCTTTCGTTATACTCGTATTTTGTATTAGTTCCTTTTGGTATCTCAATAATACAACTTACATGTTCAAAATTGTCAACAGAAACTGGGATGTCATTTACTAGATTCACTTAAGTCTACCTTGGCCTCTATACTTTTTCTTATAGTGTTTACTATTCTTGTTGAAAGAGGTCTTTTTTCTAGAATTAAATCCTTTATAACTCTTCTTTTTTTTCTCCTCGTAGGAGGTTCCTGATTTCTTTTTCATTTGTCTTTTACAAATTTGCCATCAACCATCTTGCCAGTCCTGTTTTTAATCTCATCATAAGCCATCTGCAAACAATAAGTGGTGTCAAGATTCACCATCCTTGCCGCGATGATAATCGTGACAAGCATATCACCGATTCCATCAGCGACTTCTCGCTCTGCTTTTGAGATCGACTCATTATCAAGAGCAGATGTCTGATATTCTTTAACAGCAAGAATTGTTTCATCTAGCTCTTCTTGAGTTTTATCTAACTGTGCTAAAGCATCTCCTTTATCAAAAATGCCGCGCTCTGCTGCCCAGTCGATGACTTTGCCGACTAATACTTCGTAGTTGTCCATTACTTTATGTTTATGTATTTAGGTGAGATTTCTTGTATTTCTTCAGACAATTTTGAGATCTCATAGACGCTCATGTCCTTAGCCTTATCTTTTAAATTTCTCAAATGCTCCATGTAATTATGATAAGTCTCTGATTGAGGGATAGAAACTTTTTTTCTGTGATCATAGATAGCGTGATCATAAACCTCATACTTCTCTGGGTCTATGTGACGCTCTATGGGATCGTAATTAGTATTGCCAACTACGTAGTTAAATATATCAGCTTGCTGTATCTTGATACGCATCAAGAGCAGCATAGCGATTCGATGGCTTTAGTCAAGCTTTTTTTGCTTCAACTTTTCAAAAGCTGGCTCATAGGCTTTAATTGCCGCCCTTAGATTTTTCTTTTTGTCAGGATCAGAAGTCCTTTTCAATGCGACCTTGGCTCTTTGTATCATCACAAGCATAGCTTGGACTTTGTGAGCGTGTTTCCTATTTGAGTTTTTAATTTTTTTAATTGACTCAACAGCGGTCTTAGCATCCTTAAAACCTAAACCTTTTATTGTGCCTTTTGGATCTTCGTCTGTATATAAATCAGAGTGTTCAGACTTCGGCCTTTTAGTGCCGTCTTTTTTCTTTTCTGGTATTCTTTTCTCGTCCCCCTTAGATTTGTAAGCGCCGCCCCTTTTCTGTCGCTTACAGTATTGCTTCTGACTAAAACCCTTTGGATTGTCACAATCAATAGAACGCTTTCTCTTAGCGCTCCATTTACTAGCCCTGATTTGCTCAGAGAAATCTAACTCCCATTCCATTACAGAATCCTGATTCTACTTCTGATCTTAGAAACATGACGCTTCTTTTCTAAAACAGAACCGCCCTCTCTACTACCTGCACCATTAGTATTACCTTCTATGGTTGTCACATAACCACTTGAATCAATATCTTTGACTGCTATCCCGATGTGAGAGAAACTAAATACAACTATATCACCAGCTTTAATATCTTCGTTCGTGGGTTTTCTTAACTCAACACCATTAGTAGCTTGCTTTTTGGCCCAGTTCTCAAAGTCCCAAGCACCAGCAGTTTGAGGTCTTTTAAATGCGACTGTTTCTCCCTCTATGGCTTCTCTTACTAACCAACAAATGAAAGCGGCACACCAAGGCCAGCCCTTATCTGGATCTAGCCAAGTAGCAGCTTTATATTCATCCACTCTGGGACCACAGTTACTACCATCAACTTCTGATACCCCTATTTCTGCTCGGGCTAACTGAACCATCTTCTCTGCTATGCTACCAGTAGCATTAGCAGTCTCTTTTGTTGATAGTTTAGCTAGTATAGCGTTCCAAGTCACAGGGCCATCAGCACCGTCAGCAGAAACACCAAGGAGTTTCTGGACTGCTTTTACAACTTCTTTTTTACCTCCGAAATTCATTATGCACACCTTCTACTTAATCCAGCACAAACACACATTACAAAACATAAGACAACAGTTAATATCATGAACTCTCTATACTGACCTATTTTATAATAAAGCTCTTCAGACTTTGCCTCATTGTAATACATTTTTGTATCCATAATATTATTAATAGCATCAATCGTAGGATCTGTCATTTGATACATTAATGGAATAGAAGCTTTTATTTTATCTACATCACCACTTTTTGCCCATTTAATTAACTGATCAACATATATACTAATTTTTTCCTCTTGAGCAAAAACAAAATCTGCATATTCAACCTCGTCCTCTGTGATACTGTCTTTATATCCCTCTAAGTATTCATCCTTGTTTTGAGTCTCTTCTTCAAGAACATCAATCATTTCATCTGTAGATATTACACCATGAGATGTTTTAATAACTGAATTGACAATGATAACACCATACCAATCAAAACACATACCTATTTCCATAATAGAAGCCTCTGATTGACGAGCGTTTTCTTCTAATGTTTTATTGATATTCTCTGTAAGAAGAATCCCCTTCCAAGAGAAAGCCAAACAGATAGCAGCTAGACAATAGACTATAAATTTAGGTCTCATTTTTTAATAAATTTTTCTGGATTTTTGGCGAATCTTTCTCCTAAACGAACTATACCAGATATAACTTCAGGACTTACTACGCCTATAATACCGTATGTGATAGCCTTTGTTAGCGAGGAAACATCTGTTTGCTCTAAGACAAACCAAGCTATACCAGCGGCAATAGCAGCAGTCAATATTCTTTTAAGCTGTTGTTTTATAGATAATTCATTATGGCCTGATAAAAGCCTAGCAAACATTGCAGCAGCGCCAACAAGTGGAACCAACCACCCTCCGTTAAGAAACTCCTTTATAATAGACTTTTCGGGTTCCATGTTTACTTATTTACACCTGATACAAAAAAAAGCCCCCTCTTCAGGGGGCTTAATTTTATTTTTTTTAAATAAATTAGAAGCTATAAGTAAGAGCAGCTCCAACTACCCAATCCTTTTGTAAGGAATAGGCGGTGCCGTCAGCATCATTATCGTTAAATGACAATTTAGCTGATACCACTGCATCATCTGTCAGCTGATAGTCAGCTGATACTCCCACTTCAATTGCATCGTAAGAGTCAGCAAAGTTCACAGTAATAAAAGGACTGACAGTCAGTCCCTCAACAGGAGTTGTGAATTCACGGGAAGCGGTAAGCTCAACGCCATATCCTGCGTTTGATCCAAGCTCATGCCAGAGAGTAGCTCCAACTTCAAACCAATCAAACCCATAGCTAGCTCCGACTCCGACTTCCTCCCAGCCACCATAGCTAGAATCGATCTTTTGAAAGTAAACTTCTGTATCCAGAGTCACATTAAAAAGCGTCAATGGAACACCCCAAGCGATATTTACGTCTGCTTCGGTTTCGCCATCAGCCCTGTGGAGGTCGATTCCAACAGATGCAACCCCACCAGACAGAGGCGAGCCGAGTAGAATAGAGGCACTAGTAGAGTCATCCCTAATAGCCAAACCTCCGCTCGTAGAGGTATTACTGTAGGCAATACCAGCTTCAACAGAAACACTATCCGCAAGGGTAGCGTGAGAACCTGCGTTACAAATAGCAACGCCCAACATTGTGATAAGACTAATTATTGTCTTCATTATTTACGTATTTAGTTTATTTATGAGAACCTGTCAAGGGTGAATTTTTGTTGAATAGACCTTTATAATATACCTCCCTCTCTAACCTCCTGTATCTAGCGTCCGAATGCCATATCTCGTCAGTAAGAGGAGTATATGTGCCATCCTTAGTGAGCACAGGGCTATTCTTCTTCAGTCTTAGCGTAGAAGGCTGATAGATGTTCAAATTGCCTAGTTTCGTAGTCGAGCTGCCTCCGCAAGATGTCAGCACGATCAGCGTCATTGCTATTGCCAGTAGACCTAAGTTTTTCAATTTCATTTATAAGTTGAGCTTCAGTATTTCTGTGCTCTCTATGTAGATCATAGTAGAACTTTTTATTTTTTAGAGTCAAGAACAACTCTAAAGACTTAATCAGAGATTTAATTAGACTTACCACTTGCTGCTTTTTTAAATGAGAAGACTTCTTTCTCTTCTCCATTTTCACAAACTTCTCTCACTGAGCCTTGAACAGTCTTAGCGCAGTCTATCGCCCAAGTTAAGGCACCTTCTAACTGATTACTGTAGCAGTGGTGATACTGTCCTTTTCGGTTGTATACCCTGTATGAAATGCAATTCATTTATTTTTTAGGTTGGAATTGTAATGCTATTTTGCCTACGTTTTCCTTATCGTCTGATAGGAATCCGTGTATTAAAACACAATTAGGTAAGAAGTCAACACTTTTTTCATCAAAAAGATACTTTTTATCATCGAAAAATAATTCTCTTAATGTTGTGCTAGGGCCTTTGCGGGTGTGACCCATCTCAGCCTCCTTACCCATTAAGTGTTCTGTGGTCTTATTAGAACCTACTACTTTAAATGTTACACTCATGCGATTTGAATTACACCAAACTATTGTTTTTTTATCGTCTGTCAGTATAATAGCTCTTTTGTCGTATCTGTCAACCCATTTTATGTATGAATCTACTTTAAATGTCCTCCTGACCTGACTTTTTAAGTAATTTTTATTAAATTTATGTAAAGCATTATCGAATATTGCGTGTGCAGCCTTAATTAGCTTTGGACTAGTAAAGTTCTTTCTAACGCCAAATATAAAATTCACATCTAAACAGTAATTTTCTTCCTCTAAGAAGACAAAACCCATTACTTTACTTTGATACTCAGCTTTATAAACTATTTGATTTGCATAAAAGTCAAAACTATTTTTTATCTTAATATCTCTAAGCCGCTTGGATGGTAACGAACAAAAGTCGTATGGTTTAGATTTAACACAAAAATCATAGAAGTAAGGCCAAACTTCGGCGGTCTCCTTTAAATGTGTAATTTTCATTTCTTTATTATATTATAAGATAATAAAGTGTAATTCAATGTATGGCGGAAGAAGGTAAAAATAAAGTAGCTAGTAGTCTATTAGACCTACAACCCACAGCTATTTTAGAGTTATTTAAAGTTTTCCCAGACAGAATCAATAAGCCGAATCTTTTTTTAGGGTTTCATGGAGGCACATTATACAATAAATCTTTAGTCTGGCAAGGCCAACAATACTTGCCACTAGCCATAGAATCTGATGGTTTTGACATATTAGCTGATGGTCAATTAGCAAGGCCCAAAATAAAAGTCACAAACAAGGGCAATATAGTAACTAATTTATTACAAAATCACAAAGATTTTATAAACGCTAAGTTAGTCAGAAAAAGAGTTTCTGTAAAATTTTTGGATGATTCAAACTTTGATGGAGGAAACCCCTTCGGTATAGCTGATCCAAAAGCAGAATTAACGAATCAGGAGTGGATTGTAGGCAGGAAAATATCAGAGTCTAAAGTATTTGTAGAATTTGAATTGAATTCTCCTTTAGATCTAGAGAGTTTTAATATTAATTCTAGAGGTGTAGTATCTAAATTCTGTTACTGGCAATACAGGGGTGAAGGATGTAGATATGAAGGGCAACCTATCGAAAGACAGGATGGGTCTTCTTTTACTAATGTTACTGGAGGGTCTGTAACGCCCAGATATGTTTCTCCTACTAATGTTGATGCATCTGGTCCAGATTCTGAAACTAATTTCTTTTTTGATCCAAATGCAGAATGGAGCAATTCTAATACATATATAGCTGGAGATGTTGTTTATGTAAAAAGCCCAACAATAAATATAGGTGGTGAACCTTTGAAAACAGTTTATGTTTGTGTCAGTGGTAACTCATCTCAATCACCCGAAAACAATACAAGTTTTTGGCAAAAAGACGGTTGCACCAAAAGGTTTAGCGCGTGTCAAAAAAGGTTTAATAATTCAGATGATTTATCTTTCAATGCTGGCAGTAACATAGCTAGCGGTTTTAGCGGCGTTAGGTTCTCTGGAGCCATGAGTAATGACGCATATGCTGGTCCAGTAAATTCAGGATTATTTCATACTACAGTCTCAGAAATCACTGGTGCTTTGACTGGTGATTTTACAATAGTGGGCTGGGCTAGTATGAATCAAAATAGTCCTGTTGGCGCTGGTTTGTTTAGCACTACTAGTAGGGATAAGGGTTCTTTCCCCGCATGTAGATATATAAATATTCTTGGCGGCTCTGATCATAATAACGCAAACTCTAATAATATATACGCTTATTATCAAGGGGAAAGAATGAGCATTACGAATGATAATGGCTCATCAAATGATTATAGAATAGATCATTTGACAAATATGGCAGGTCCAGAAGTTCTAAATCGAGAATGGAATCAATATGCTATAATACATGACACTGGAGTGCAAAACGTAATAGACGCTGTAGACCTTAGAGGTGAAGATCCTAACGTCGTTTCAAGAACAAATGCTACTAATTTAACAATTAGATTTAATAACGAAATATTGGTGGAACCTCAAAGCGTCAATGGAAATTTTGCTAACTTGGAGAGGAGAGAAAATTTAAATAGAAATGAGCCTGAAGGTATTAGTTATACCACAGCTTTACCTGAAGTATTTAGACTAGGAGCTGTGCAACAATTTTTAAACAGAAGAGGTTTTGAAAGTGAAGACCCCAGTTTTATATCTACAATGAATGGATGTATAGGGCCGTGGGCGTTATGGAGTAGAAAATTAACCAATGAAGAATTAAATTACTTACACAAAACCATAAGAACTCCAGACGATAGTGTAAGTCCAAATGATTTCGATCATGCCCCCCGAGATTATTATGAATGCACTGGTAGGTTTCAAACGATAACTGGGGATAGTTTAATTGCTTGGTGGGACGGATCTACTGGAAATAGTGCCATAGGAAACGGTTTAGTTGACATACATACTGTCGGGCCATTTCACTTAACAGGTAGCGGTCAGTTTTCTGGCTTTGAAGAAAATTATAACGAGGGTAGATCAGAAACTATTAAAAACCCAACAACAGAAGTTTATCCTAGATTCGGTGGATTTCCAGGAACTGATGGATTTAGCTATGAAAGAAACAGTTCAATATATTAAAGGAGAGATATCTACTCTTCATAAAATAAAAGAGATAGCTCATAAGAATTTCACAAGGGAAGTTTGTGGTTTTTTAGGCTATGATCACAACAAAAACAAATATGTAATACAAGTTGAGAGGAATGTAGCTGAAGACCCTTCTAAATTTTTTATGATTAATCCACTAAATTATCTGTTGTTTAAGGAAGATTACGAAATGGTTGCTGTTTTCCATAGCCATATAAGTGGAGATGAAAAAGAATCAGAATTCGACATAAAAATGGCTGATAATTGTTGTCAAGCTTTTTTGATCTATAGTTTAAATACAAAAAAAATAAATATTTACACGCCCAAAATTATAGAAGGGAATGTAAATAAACTAGAAAGGATAAAGGCGGTCAAATGACAACAGTAAAAATACATGGTATATTAGGCAGTGAATTTGGAGATGTCTTCAAATTAAAGATAGGTAATCCAAAATATGTATTACAAGCCATAGACTGTAATCGTAGTGGTTTTATGAGTAGGTTGGTAGAGTTACAGCGTGAGGGTTTAGGTTACGAAATAATTTTAAATAAAAAAAGATTAATAGAGCCTAGTGAGATGGAGTCTTACAAATCACCACATACTATTGATCTTGTTCCTGTCATTGTCGGAGCAGGTGGTGGTTTTTTACTGAATTTGTTTTTTGCAGTAGCTTTTGCGACGATTTCATATGCTTTGACACCTAAACCAGAAATAGAAGCTCTGGAGGTGGAAGCTAAAGCAAATACTCAATCTTTAATATTTAGTAATAGAGCTAACGTGGCTAGTCAAGGGGCACCCGTTCCAATTGGATACGGTAGATTAAAAGTAGGGACTCAAGTTATACAAGCTACAATAAAATCTTACCCTCAGTATACAGACCCAAATTATATACTAACAAATAACGGCACCCCAGATGATGCCGCCATTAACACTAACTCCAGACAATATCGTCCAGTTTTCTTAGGTAGCGAAGGTTCCTCTTACGAGGGTTGATAAAATGAATCACATCCTAAAAAAAATAAGTATAGCTGGTGGTGGTAGAGGTAGCCGTCCGCGACCGCCTGTATATAGGCCACCGATTTTAGGTGAAATGCAATATGGAGCATCTCATAGTTTTGCTGAAACTGTAGATTTAATTAGTGATGGTCCGATTGAAGGTATAGTAGATAGAGATGGTAGGGTTTTACAGGGTATAAGATTATTACAGGGTGTTTATTTAGATGATACACCTGTTGCTGTTTCTAATAACCCAGAATATAATGAAACAATTAGCGATACAGAGCTAGAGGCGGCACAATCTCTGAATTGCATTTTAGATAATGGAACGAACACAGCTACAAGGAATCTCAAGCGGTTTTTTAGAGAATTAGGAGAGTCTGATCAAAGGTCTAATGGAGCTTTAATACGGAATTTGTCGTCTGATGATGGTGATCCTCCCGCATTTGAATCGCAATCATGGCCTGATTGCTCTTTATATTATAGACAGGAACAAAGGGAGATTAACCCTTTTAATTTAGATGATAACGGAATACTTTTGCGTAGAGTAAACACTGAGGGTTTCGGGTTAAGAGCATATGTAAGAGATGAAGTTGATAGTAAAGAATTTACATGGTTTTTAAACAATGAAGCTCAATCAGCAAGCACTTCAAACGCTAGATTTAGTTATACAGAAAAATTACCGACAGAACATAAAAGTGTTGATTGGGTAGATGCCTCATCTAAAAGCTCTGCTAATTTATTAGTTAGTTTATATACTAATTTACAACCTGATTTTTACGCTAGGGGTCCAGAAACTGACGATGGAGATAATCCATTCCGCTTAGATCATCATTGGAGTGAATGGAATTCTAGTTTAGGTTCTTTAGGTTACTATTTTTCAGAAGCTCTAGAACGAGTGATAGAGTTTACAGCAGATGATTTAAGCTCTATTAGAGATTTAATTAACATCAATCAAATAACTGATGATCCTAATTATAACTCTCTACAAAGAGCATTGGCAGAACAAGCCTTATCATCTTTAGGTGACTGGTCTGAATTAGGTGACGCTGAATTAATACCCAATGCCATTTACAACTCAGAAAGCCAAGATGAGGAAAGCCCGTGTTTACTTGTTGTAGTTAAAGTTAATGAGACAGGTAGTAGTGAATTAAATAAAGACATATCAATAGGTGCCGATGCAGATGGTAATGTGATTTTAGAGCAGATGGTTACTAGACCTTTTGGCACGGAGCGTGGGTATGCTATTCAAAATTTATTAGAAGCAAGAGGTGTAAAGTTTTTCGATGTTACTTGTCCCACTTTAAACCAAGAGGGAACATTAACAGGAGAAATGAAAGGGTTCGTATTAATAAAAATACCCTTAAATATTTCTATAAATCAGAATAGTTTATTTGATGAATTATCTAGAGAAGGAATTAGTATTAGCGAAATAGAGGAACACTTAGGAAATCAAGGAGGTGTTCGTTACGCTAGAAACTCTTGGCAGACAAGGGGATATACATACTCTGTAGATAAAGATGTATATAACTTAATAAAAGACATTGAATCTTTTCAATATACAAAAACTACAATACCTCAATTATTGTTTAATGAATATAGCTATGATGATTTAAAATTCAACTTCTCAAATGTCTTAGCAGAATTCAGAGAGGGATCTGAATACCAAAATCCTTTAAGTTATTTTAAAACTGTATTTATTGATCATGTATATCAAAGAGAATTGTTTGGTGCTTTTAACGCCGACAAGTTAGCTGGTGGTAGCATAAATAAACCTGAAACACCTAATACTCAGACTTTTGCACCCCAAAGAATAAGCCAAAATACTAGCCTTCTAACCAGAAGTGAGGTATTGAGTCTAGGTGCTGAAAATTATAACCTAGAAGTAGGAGAAGACGGTCTACCATTAAATGAAGGTAGTGATGATAAAAGAGCTAACAATAGAGATGATTTAGATAATTATTCTGAGTGGGCTAGACAATCTTTGACGAATTGGAACGAAGACTCTGTTCCCGTTGTTCACACTGTATACAACCCAAATGTCACAAGAGCTTTTATATCACTAAATGTAGCAGCACTTAGCGACACGCTTACTTTTGATTTAACTCCATCTGCCGCAGACAGGGAGATGCAAATAACAGCGAAGTTCCCAGCTGTTTTAAATATTAGAGTAGAAACTGGTCAATATGATATAAACCCAGATGGTTCTGACGGTTTAGAAAAACCATTTAAAACTTATAATTATCGCATAGTAGCGCTAATAGAGGGCAATACATTAATAGATATTGGAAACCCAGATTACAGAGGTGATTCAAGCCGTGAATTTGTTGTAAATTTAGATGGGAAGGATGCCTTATTGAATAAAGGTTTTGAATTACCACCAACTGTTACAATGAAGCAAGAGCTTCTTAGTGCTGATGGCGAAAGTGGCATCGAGGCTGGAACAATCGATGAAGATAGCACTGTGAAAAGGTATGTGAAAGTAACAAAACTATCTTTTGAGACAAACTCGGTTTTAATAAATAAAAATGTTACATTAGATAAAGTGACAGAAATTATCGACACTCCTCTACCTTATCCCTTCTCAGCTATAGTTGGAACTAAAATAGACTCTCGATCTTTCACCTCAATACCTAGAAGAACCTACGACTGTAAGTTAAAAAAGGTTAAAATACCTAGTAATTATAAACCAGTCAGAGTTAGCGGAAAAGATAAGAGATATTATAACAATCAATCTGAATTCGACTTAACTTCTAAGGCTGATAAATTAGTTTATGATGGTGATTGGGATGGTTCATTTAAAGAGGGCTTACATTGGACTGATAATCCAGCTTGGATTTTATACGACTTACTAACTAATAGCCGTTACGGTATGGGTTCCCATATAAATCCAAATAATATAAATATATGGGAGTTATACAAGATAGGTAGATTTTGTGATGCTGTTGATGAACTTGGTTTTTTTGAAGGTGTCAGTGATGGCAGAGGTGGAAAAGAACCTAGATTCTCTTGTAATATAGTTTTCGACCAAGGACAAAAGATATTCGATGCAATAAATATTGTTGCATCTTTATTTAAAGGAAGAGTTTTCTTTAACGATTCGACAATAAACTTTGTAGATGATAGACCTAGAAACCCTGTAAATATTTTTACTAATGAATCTGTTAAAGACGGGCAGTTTTTTTATGCTAATAACAGAAGAGATGAACAGTTCAATACAATTGAGGTGGCATACAATGATCGGTTCGATAATTTTGTGCCTAAGATTGAGGTAGTAGAGGACGAAGATAACATCAAAGAAAAAGGAATTTTCAAAAAAAGAATAGAAGGCATAGGTATCACTTCCAGAGCAATGGCTCGTAGAGTCGCTCAACATCAAATATTTTCTAAGATAAAAGAAAACCAACAAGTTGCTTTTACAGCAGGATTGGAAAGCCTTTTATGTAGACCTGGAGATTTAGTTCTTATCGAAGACGACTTAAAAACAAATACAACAAACTTCGGTAAAATTCTAGCAATAGATTTAGAAAACGAAACAATCAGAGTAAGTAATACTTTTGTTAATTCTGATATGAATAAAGTTTTAACTGTTATAAATCCGACTGGTGATGATACACAGTTAGACATTCAAACAGGTTTTGCATCAATAAATAGGACAAGATATGCAGAGTTAGAGGTAACAGGATCAACTCCAGCTGCGCTTTTACCTTATACTGGTAAATATAGTTTTTCTGGCTACACTCAAGGATACGCTGGAGCCACGGGCGCGATTGGTGACCCTCGTTTCGAGCAATATGCGTTTTATACAGGATTACCAGAGAGTGAAACTGTTTTGTATTTTGAAACTGGAGTAACTGGGTGGGTTTTTGCATCTGGCACTGGAGTGGGAAATAAAAGCGCTTTTGATTTATTCTCTGGTGATTTGATATCAGAGCTAACTGGTGATCATACATTAGCGGCTGTCGGGACTGGTAAGTTTGCTGTAATGGATATGGTTGGAGACAAAAGATCATCAACTACATTTAGTTTTAATGGGTTTAATTCTGATGCTTATATCGGTGGTCCTACGAGGGGGGCCTTAGAAACTGATTTAAATAATTTATCTCCTGATCAACTAACCACTTTGAATGCAACGAGTATTTTCAGCACTCCAGCAGAACTATCAGCTAAAAATTTAAATAACTATGGTAGTTTGATTTCTGGTTTTGATAAACCTGAAGTTTTAAGAAATTTAAAATTAGGTAGTCCCGCTAGATTACAAATAAAAAACGCAGATCCTTTTATTTATAAAGTTATATCTATGCAGGAAGAAAATGTTAATGAATATTTAGTAACTGCTACAAAATATGATACAGGAAAATTTGCTCTAATAGAGGATGATATTAGTATCGAGCACCTGTCTAATACATTTAGCTATAATAATACACAAACAGTAGAGGGCGTAACTTATAGCACTTTGCCTACGCCTTCTTTATCTAATGTCACAACTGGAGTGCCAGATGCTTCCACTCAAACATTTAACATATCTGGGGAGTGGGGAGCCATATCTAACAGCACAGGATACAATGTTAGATTAAATCTACCAAATGGCTCTATGACTTCAGTAAATACAACTAACACTAATTTCTCGTTTAGTGGATTATCACAGGTTGGATCATTTAGATATAGTGTAAATGCTTTAGGGAATAAGGCCAGTAATAATGCAAGCACAGCTTTCTTTGATTCAGATTATGATACTTCAGGTATTTTCGTCGTTTACGACGATGCACTTTTGTTTACTAGGTCATTTATTGAAAGGATAACAATATTATAAAATGAGTCAGCCTTCATACGAAATACTTAGAATAAGTAAAAACGAGGGACCAACTGTTTATGCCTCTGGTGCTTTTGATTTTGCCACAGGAGCCACTGGAGTGGGTGGTTTATATAGGACTGCTGCTGTATCTAATAATTGGACTGGTGTAGAGTTTTTAAATGCAATTTCACAAGTTGCTTTGCCCAGCACATTAACAACGGTAGGGGTAGGTTCTAGCACTGTTCATAAAGCTAGTGGGGTGATTTTAGGTGGAGCGACACCAATAGGTGACATTAGGGGTGAAGGCACAGGTTTTGTAGGAATAGGGACAAGTAGCACACCGATATTAAAAGATACTAGCTACAATGGCGCTCTTTATGCTGTTTATTTTGGTGCTGGAGCCACACAATTAACTGGTAAAGTTGGCATAGGAACCACATCTACAAGTAATTTTTATGAGGGAGCATTTAAAACAAAAGATATATATGAATTTCAACCTGTTTTTAATGTAGATACTGGAGATTTAACTAAAGTTACCACAGGCAGTGGTGTTTATGGTAACTCTAGTGTGACTTTAGTTAGTCAAATCACTAACAGAGAGGGTGTTCCTTTAACAACAGCTGCTGAAGTCGCGGCAGATCCTTTGATTAGTGGTCAAAGAATAAGTATAATAGACACAGGGGGCAGTGTTATTTTTAATGATTATAAAATCACAACATCCCCCTCATTTACTTTTACGAAACAAGATAATTTAGATGTATTTGGAACATACCAAAAGAATTTTGGTGTTAGGACTCAGATTGTTAATAGTGATGGTAACAGTCATACTACAGATTTTATCTTATATGGAAACTCATTATCACTGGAAAAAGTTTTTGCAAGAGCATCTGGAATTAGTGAATTAAATGAGTCTACAGGCAACATATCTATTAATACTGGTAGTATAACTAATGCGGCAGACCGATCTTTAGCGCTACAAGGTTTTAGTAGACAAACTATAAATAATACTGGCGTATCAGGGTTTATAGATCTACAGCTATTTTTTGATCAAAACCCAAGTTATACTAATTACAGTAATATTCATGTCCATGCATCAAATACTGGAACTGGATTTAATTTTACAGATTCAAATTTAATTGGCAGTTTCCCTCTTAATCAGACTCAAGGCCAACATATAAGATTATTCCCTAATGATTTTGGTGAATTTAATGAATCAGATATAAATTTAAGCGATGATTTATTCTTTAAGTTTAGGACTGAGAGCGATGTATCTATAGATAATCAAAACTTTTTAGTAGGCCCATACAGATTAGAAGCTATACCTCAAGGTGATGAATTATTTTTAGGCAATGGTGGCGCACAAACTATATCAGGGCCTGATGCTTCACTAAGTGTAGATGACGGATCTAACGGAGGAACTATATTCGCTAATACTTATTCTGGATCTGGCATAAGCGGAAGAATAACAGACCCCTTTGGCCGACTTTATTTAGTATCTGGGGAAGGTGGTGGTGGAACTGAAGCTGATACATTACAAACAGTTACAGATCGTGGCTCAACCACTACTAACAGTATTACAGTAGGATCTAGTTTAGTTGTTGGTGATTCTATAATACATGACGGCGATACAGACACCAAAATATCTTTTACTACTAATACTGTAAAAATTGAAGCTTGTGGCACAAATGCTATGCAAGCTGATTGTAGTAGCACGGTTTTTAATGAATCTGGTGATAGCAGAGATTTTCGAGTTGAAAGCGATACTGATACTCATGCATTATTTGTAAAAGGCTCTACTGACAGAGTCGGTATAGGAACACCTTCGCCCTCTTCTAAATTAGATATTCTTGGTAAGCAAACGATTAAGACGGAAGATGGCTCTGATGAAAAATTTATTTTAGACCCAGAAGATGGAGCGACAAGTCTTCTTAAACCTTCTAAGCTAACTATCGGGACCAATCCTAAAACTAGTAATGCTGATTATGACGTAACATATAATAATACTAGCATATCGGCTTTTGATTCGAAGCTTTTATCTACTGGCTGTGCAATTGTAGCTGGTAGTGGTCACACAATTTCTGGCGACTATAACATGATAGCTGGTGGAATGAGTAACCAGCTTAGTGGATGTGATTTTGGATTCATTGGTGGAGGCTCTGGTATTACTGTAACAGGAACAAACTTTTCTACATCAGTAGGTGGTGATAATAATGATATATTTTTAGGGACTGCTCATTTCTTAGGAGGAGGGCAAGATAACCTAATCACTGGATCTACTTTAGTATCTACAATAGTCGGTGGGTTTGAAAATAAAATATTTGGCGGCAATAGTAACTTCATTGGTGGTGGAGATAGAAATGATATAACTGGCTCTACAGATGGTGCGACCATAGTAGGAGGCAGCAACAATGAAATTTCCGCCACTCTTGGTTTCATCGGTGCTGGTGGGACAAATGTAGTTCAAGGAGGGGGTGATAACCCTCAAGGGGGTGCTATTTTAGGAGGCGTAGGTAACTCAGTTTCTGGGTTTTATAGTTCTAGTATTGGTGGTTTTTCTAATGCTGTCAGTGGCGACTATAGTATAGTTGGTGGACGTAAAGCTCAAATACCTGATGGTGTTGATGGGGCTACTGTTTTAGCTGATGGACAAGACCGAAACCATATATCTAGTGGATCTAATACTATAACTTTGGATTTTGCTGGTGGCCTTCATGTGCCAACCAGCGGTATGTTTGCACAAGGGTTATTCGTTAGCGGTGTCCCCGTCCTTACTGGTGAGAATAATCCAGCAGAAGCTGATACTTTACAGACTGTTACTGATCGTGGTGCTACTACAACAAACGCCATATCAATCCACAATACTAACGCTGGAGGTAACCCAAGATTATCTGTTGGTAGAGGGACTAGTCAGTCAATTGAAATTGATGTCGATGATAATATTAATACTATCGTTGCCAGACAGGATGTTGATAGTAATCAAAATCATAGATTTATTCTTAATAGAGTTTTTGATGGCACAGGAAGAAATGATTTCCGAATCGCTAAATCTGGATCTGTTCAATTAGCAATAGATACTATTGGTAATGTCGGGATAGGGACAACTGATCCCGCTCAAAAACTACAAGTTGTAGGAGGCATATCTGGTGAGGATATAATCTTAGATGCAGGTAACAGCTCTGACATGGCGATTCAATTCGCTGGATCAAACAATGGAATATATTGCGACCCTGTATTTCAGATGAGATTCGCAGTTGATAGTGCCTCCTCTGCGATGGTTCTATCTTCTGACAACATCCAGTTTGGTGCTGGTGGCAACTCAAAACTTTCTTGGTCAACTAATAATTATTTAGAATTTAATGGTGGTGGGACTAAAGCTAGATTGAATTCTGTTGGTCTAGGTGTAGGCACAACTGATCCAACTAAACGATTATCAGTAAAGCATGATAATGGCACAGCTTTAAGTCCTGTAGCAGAATTTATAGGTGGGGGTTCTGCCAACGATGAAACCCAAATACATGTCGGTGGCGCAGCAGCTGCAACTATACTTGGTTTTAATAATGGTAACGGAGCACTGACTGGTCAATATGGATATATTGGTATAACTGGAGGAGGTGCCAATTACCAACCAATAGCTTTCAGAACGAGCAATGTCGGTATAGGAACAACTAATCCAGCAGAGTTGTTAACGCTGAAAGGTGACAGCAAAGCATTAGCTCTTTACGACGGGAGCGATAGATTAGCAGCAAAACTTTCCGTTGAAAGCACTGA
>Ga0163110_10000531_pt1 | contig 18125 bp, 19 predicted proteins | sample CRUFie1St17metaG_FD_108703 | JGI IMG/M metagenome (GOLD analysis project Ga0163110, IMG submission 108703) | Marine microbial communities from the Costa Rica Dome - CRUD Field 142mm St17 metaG | ecosystem: Environmental > Aquatic > Marine > Oceanic > Photic zone | place: Costa Rica: the Eastern...
AAGAGTTGAACTATTGCTAAACAGCGCAAATGGTATATCGACAAGCTTATCATCATAAAAATGCAAATCAAGAGATGGATTGTACTTTAGAGGAAAAGCACCTGCCCAAAAACCCCAATCTTTTTTCATTTGACCAAAATAAAGTTCCATAAATGATACTGATGGCCTATATGAAGTTAAAATTCCAGGCTGATTACCGGAGTCACCAATTTTTGTCATTGAAGCAACACTATTTGTTCCTAATTTAGTATTAAAAAACCAACCTTCTCCAATATCAGCTTTCATATTAAGTCTTGCTCTATACATATAATATAAATTAGATGTAGATGAACCATCTCCATTTTCTACTATATCATATCTTGGTCTAAATCTTGCATCACCACTAAACTGTATTTCACTCATTAAAAATGATATAGCAATGATACTAAGTAATATTTTTTTCATTTTTCTCTCCTTGTTTAAATGTTTTTAAAACTAAAAGCTTTAGTAAAAGTAGTTCCCTCAGCAAGTGGATATATGAAGAAATTTACATGTTTTTTATAGTTTTTTAACTCTAAATCTCTACCTGTTGTAAATTCAACTCTATCTTTATTTAATGTACCAAAGTAATATTCAGCTTTTTCTGGATCTTTATCAGCTTCAGAAATATCAACTGGATACCAACCTTGTCCATCAACATAATAATCAGCCCAGCAATGATAACCGCCTACTTTTCCTTCTGAGCCACTTTTTGGAACATTAAATCCCATATGAAACCTTGCTGGTACATTCATAGTTCTAGATAATGACATAAAATAAGAATGGTAATCCGTACAATTACCAACCCCTATATCACAAGCATAAATAGCATTACCATTACCATAAGCATAACTATCTTTTTTGTTTTGTTTTTCAACTAACATATCCTGGGTTACCTTTAATCTGCCGTATGTAATATCTTTTGGTAACCATTCCTTACCTGTATTTTTATTTATTCCACCACTAATATATTTATAATTAGGATTATCTTTATCGCCTGTTGGTTTGCCATAATGCATACCATTGAGCACATAATAATAAACACCTCTCATATCTGAACTTTTTAAATTATTTTCATCAATAATTTCTTGAAAAATATTGCCTTCTGGTACTGTTAAATTATCTGTTCCTTTATCATAATTATCTGGATTAAGATTTGTATAATCAATTTCATTATGCTCATATCTTTTAACATCAGCTTTATAAGTTAATGTCATTGATTCTGGCAGACCTTCATTGCTGTAACAATAATAGTAATGATTTAAATGAACCTGCTCAACATGTTTTTCACAAGTCAGTTGCCCACTATCTAAGGCTTCATTTGAGATTACCTGAGTTTCATTTGTTTTTGCAATAGGAAACCATAGTTCAACTTTTTGTTGAGAAGGCTCTAAAATTACTTGATAGGTAAATTCAAAAGTTCTTGAATCAGATAAAGAATCATTATTTTTTGTGCAAGATACTGCAAATAAAAAAGTTAATATGTATGTTATCATTTGAAAAAATTTCATAAAAATCCCCTTAAATTTTAAAATTAAATAAGAATATGCTATCCAGCCCGGGACGCGTTATATCATTCATATATAAGAGGTTTTAAGTTGATAAATCATATTAATAATTTATAAAAAATTTTATGAAAGAATAAGATTAATTAATGTAACTACATCTAAAACATTTATAATACCATCTAAGTTTACGTCAGAATTAGATGTTGCATCATTACTACCTAAAATAATACTTACCAATATGACAACATCAAGCACATTAATTGTATTATCTAAATTAATATCACCAACCATTTGATTTTTGTAAATGTTAAAAGAGTAAGTCTTGTTATCATATTTATGAAATTTGGGCTTGATTTCAAAATTAAGATTAGTTATGTCTGAGTTAAACTGAGCATTTAAGTTTATTTGCTGTGAAGAATATGGATCAATTATAATTTCTTGATTCTCAATAGTTTCAAACCACTCATTAGTATCTTCCATTGAAAATAAATATATCTGTTTATAACCAGATTTGTTTGAAACAGTAAATCTTAAATTATTATCTGATAAATGAATTCCTTCATTTGAATCTTCAATTTTATAATTATCAAATTTTACAAAATGTGCATTTGGATGTATTGAAGGGATACGAAAAGATCTATAATTTCCTCCAGGGTCTTCTTGACTATTTGTAATATTAAAGGCCGCGTACCATATAATATCTTGCTCAGGCGTAACCTCTAAAACATGTCCACCTGCTCCAACAGTATTAATTAACTTATTTCCATTTTCTAAAGTTTGAACACTTCCCATCCAAGGACCAAATAAATCCCATTGCTCAGTATCCCAATGTGGTAATGTATATTCCCAAATCATTTCACAATAACTGTTATCAATCACTCTAAACTCTAGTGCACGACTCGTTGCATCTTGACCAAATAATCCACTAAGATTTCCATTATCAAATAATGTAATGTTCCCATTTTCTAACAGATGGACATTATGTTGCCATGTGAAACCTAACTCAGTACAAATATGTTCATCTCCAGTATTGTAGCCAGATGGCATGCCAATCATCCATATAATCTCACCTGAAGGATAATCAATTTTTGTTATTCTAGATAAATGTCTAGCAGAAAAATATATAGCGCTTTCTTCTTCATCAAAATAAAATGCATTAGAATGCATCCAATCAAATTGACCATCAAAATAAGCATTCCACCAAGTTCCACCATATATATCATAATCATTCATAGAAAAATGATCAAATGGATTCCAACGCCAAATCTCATTACCATCTTCATCCCATTCAACAATTGCTTGACCAAACCAAGGATATTCATTTGTAACACCATCTGCTTCATAACCAAGACCTCTGTAAAGATTTGTCCAATCACCAAGGGGAATTGGACCTTGTTGATATTCCCATACAAACCCCATGTAGTTTCCATTTGGTATAGACTTAACTTCATGAACATCAATAAATTCGTCTTCAGGACCTGTCCATTGATAATTATTATCATAATTAATGACTGAACCAGTGTATGTGGGAAAATCATTGAAACTGCAACCAGATATTTGACCATACTCATTTATATAGTTCATAATAAAATTTTTATTATGATCGTTCCATATTTGTCTGCCATCTTTATCAAAAACTATACTTCGATTGTCGTTTGATAAATCACCCATTATTGTTAGTCCATCATAATAAGCATCTTCATTAATCATTGAGGTTTGAATATTTCCTGTATTATTTCTTCCTCTAACTCTAAAAGTAAAAGAATCAATCCAATCTCCGAACGAATTGTCATCATATATTGGTCTTACACGCCAATGATAACTTTGATTCCAATTAATATCATAATCTTTATAAATGTATGTTAAATCAGGTGTATTTAAATCTAAAATTAAATTTGTAAACTGTGAATTTTGTGATATTTGTATGTTATACAAATTAGCATCAGGTTCTTGGTCCCATTCAAATAAAACATGAATATATGAAATGAACTGTCCATCTGTTGGCTTCATCATCCCAGAAAATAATAAAGATGAAAGTATGCTAATATTTAAGAGTGTTGAGATGAGTATTTTCATATTTTATCCTAATTAACTTCTAAATTTCCTAAAACAAAAATAATTAATTCTATCAAAATTTTTATGTTAAAAAATGTAATTTATAAAGACCTTTTATCAATTTCATCTCTTATTGATTTAATAAAATCATCAATCTTAAAAGTACCTTGATTACCTGAAAATTTACGTCTAATTGATAATGTTTCACTTTCAACTTCTTTTTCACCAATAATAATCATGATAGGTATTTTACTAATTTCTGCATTACGTATTTTTGCACCCATTTTTTCATTTCTTAGATCGATATTCACTCTGACTTTTTGTTTTCTTAACCTATCATAAATAGATTGAGCATAATCATTAAATTTATCGGAAATCGGTATTATCGCAGTTTGAACCGGAGCTAACCACAAAGGAAAGTTTCCTGCAAAATGTTCTATTAGAAAACCAATAAATCGTTCATGGGTACCTAAAGGTGCACGATGAATACATAATGGAGTCTTATCTTCATTTTTATTATCAATGTAAGTTAAATTAAATTTAGCAGGAACAGCAAAATCAACCTGGTTTGTAGCTAAAGTAAATTCTCTGCCAATTGCACTCCAAACTTGAACATCAATTTTAGGTCCATAAAAAGCTGCTTCACCTGGTATTTCTACATAATTTAATTTGCCATCTTGTAAAGATTCTCTAACTAAATTTTCTGTTTTAACCCAAAGTTCTGGTTCATCAACATATTTTTCTCCAAGTTTATCAGGATCATGAAGACTCAATCTCATTTCATATTTTTCAATTCCAAAAATTTCAAAATATTTTAAATACATTTTACAAACTTCTAAAAATTCTTGCTTAAATTGTTCTTCAGTACAATAAATGTGAGCATCATTCATTTGCATACTTCTAACTCTCATTAATCCAAATAGTTGACCAGACTTTTCATATCTATAACATGTACCGTATTCAGCTAACCTCAAAGGAAGTTCTTTGTATGTTCTAGGTGAACTAGCAAATATCTTATGATGATGAGGACAATTCATTGGTTTTAAATAATATTCATTACCATCAATATCCATTGCTGGAAACATACTTTCTTTATAATGAGATAAATGTCCTGATTTTTCATAAAGAGAACCTTTTGTTATATGTGGAGTTTTTACTCTATCATATCCTGCATCTTCTTCTGTTTCTTTTGCTAATTGTTCAATTTGCTCAATAATAACTGAGCCATTTGGTAACCATAAAGGTAATCCTGGACCTACTTCATCATCAAAAGTAAATATTTTCATTTGTTTACCAATTTTTCGATGATCTCTTTTTTCTGCTTCTTTCAACATATTTAAATATGTTTTGAGTTCTTTTTCTGTTCTCCAAGCAGTACCATAAATTCGAGTAAGCATTTCGTTTTTTTCGTCACCTCTCCAATATGCTCCAGCAACTTTCATTAATTTAAATGCTTTTCCAATATGTCCAGTTGTTGGCATATGAGGACCTCTGCACAAATCAAGCCATTCACCTTGTTTGTATACAGTAATTTCTTCATCTTCTGGTAAATCTTTTATAATCTCACTTTTGTATGTTTGTCCAATGTTATCAAAATAACTGATAGCAGAATTTCTATCCCAAACTTCACGGGTAAACGGCATACTATTTTCAATAATTTGAAACATTTTTTTTTCAATTTTTTCCAAGTCTTCAGATATAAATGGCTTTTTAAAAGAAAAATCATAGTAAAAACCATTATCAATTGCAGGACCAATAGTAATTTGAGTATCTGGGAATAGTTCTTGAACAGCCTCAGCCATTACGTGAGCACAATCATGTCTAATAATCTCTAAAGCAATATCTGCATCTTTTTTTAATATTTTTAATTCAGAGTCCTCATTTATTGGATAAGATAAGTCTCGTAATTTTCCATTTAACTCTATTACAATAGACTGCTTTGCAAGGCCACTTGATATGCTTTGAGCTATTTCCATTCCAGTTATACCTGAAGGCTTATTAAGAACAGTACCATCTGGTAATGTGATTTTAACTAATTTTTGTTCCATAAACTATTTACTTCTCCATATTGTTCCATTTGGAGTATCTTCAATCTCAATACCTAATTCTGATAACTTATTACGAATTTCATCTGCTTTACTGAAATTTTTAGATGATCTTGCTTCATTTCTCTCATTAATTAAATTTTCGATATGTTGACTATCTAAATTATCCTGTGTTTGACCTATTCCCAACCATTTTTTTGGTGATTTTTGTAAAATACCAAATACATATGCTGATGCAAGCAATTCTGTTTTATACTTAATCTTATTTTCTAATGTTTCTGATAAAGATAATTTCTTTGATATATCAATAATTTCAGCAAATGCTTTTGAAGTATTTAAATCATCACACAAAGCGTCTAACACTTTTGATGGACATTTATAAATATCATCTTCATTGATTTTAACATCTGAAACTTTATTTAAAATTCTATAAAATTTATCTAAGTTATTTTTTGACTGCTTAATTGTCTCATCAGTCCAATTAATAGACTGTCTATAATGTCCAGATAAAAGTGCTAAACGTAAAATTTCTCCATCGTAATTTTTTAAATAATCTCTTATGTAGAAAATGTTTCCAAGCGATTTAGACATTTTTTCACCATCAATATTTAACATTGCATTATGAATCCAATATTTTGCAAAAATGCTAGGGTCTTTATTTTCATTATGAGCACCACAACTTTGAGCAATTTCATTTTCATGATGGGGAAAAATTAAGTCCATACCTCCACCATGGATATCAAATGGCAACCCTAGACTTTCTTCAGCCATTGTTGAGCATTCAAGATGCCATCCTGGTCTTCCAAATCCCCATGGTGATTCCCATCCAGGCTGATTATCCGCACTTGGTTTCCAAAGTACAAAATCACCTGCATTTTTTTTATATGATGCAACCTCAACCCTACTTCCTGCTAACTGATCATCAATATTTCTTCCAGATAACTTTCCATATGAATCATATTTTGTAACATCAAAAAGTACATGATTATCTGAAGCATATGCAGTTCCATTTGAAATCATTTTTTGAACTAATTCTATCATTTCTTGAATGAAATCTGTTGCATGTGGCTGAATATCTGGCTTTATTACACCTAAAGATTGCATATCTTCATTATAAATTTTTTCATACTTGGATGTTATTTTTTCTATTGAATCACCAGTTTCAATAGAAGCATTTATAATTTTATCATCAATATCTGTAATATTTGATACATAAGTTACTTTAGGATAAATTTGTCTTAAAACTCTGACTAGCAAATCACTTACAACTGCTGGTCTTGCATTTCCTATGTGCGCATAGTTATACACTGTTGGTCCGCAAGTATAAATTCTGATGTGTTCGGAATCTACAGGATTAAAAACTTCCTTATTCCTAGTTAAAGTATTGTGAATGAATAATTGAGATTTAATAATAATATTTTCCTAATAATTATTTATCAGTTTTTATTAGCGCTAGAAATTTAGTCCATTGTTTATCGTCTTTAAATTTTCCACCTAATTCAACTGTAACAGTACTACTTGTAATATCCTTAATACCTCTAGATGAAACACATAAATGATCTGCATCTACAACTAAGCCAACATCTTCAGTTTTCAATACTTTTCTAAGTTCATTGAAAATTTGTACAGTCATACGCTCCTGAACCTGAGGTCGTTTTGCATAATAATTGACAATTCTATGCATTTTAGATAATCCAATAACATTTCCAGAAGAAATATAAGCTATATGAGCTTTACCAATAATAGGAACAAAATGATGCTCACAATTTGAATAAAATGTAATATTTTTTTCAACAATCATTTCATCATATTCATATTTATTTTCAAAAAGTGAAACAGGAGGTTTATTATCTGGATTTAAACCCGAAAACATCTCTTTAACATACATTTTAGCAACTCTGTAAGGAGTGCCTTTTAAACTATCATCTGTTAAGTCTAAACCAAGAACCTCCATGATTTCTTTAAAATGCTTTTCTATTTGAATTATTTTCTCATCATCCGACAATTCAAACGCATCTTCAGTGATAGGAGTATCAATATTTGATAAAATATGATTATCACCTTCGTCTTCAATTTTTTTTCTTACTGCATCAAGTATTTCAGCATCATGTTCGAAACTTTTGCCCATTAATTAACCTTATTAACATTATTTATTATTATATTTGTAGTATAAAATATATCGAAGTTAAATCTAAATTACGATAGAAAAATGGAAAATTTAGTTAAAAATAATCAAGATTTATTAACAAGAACCTTAATATATTGTAAGTTTTTGAGTTGTTTTATTATTTACTTTATCATCGCGCTCTTAATTGATTCAATACCATGTCCTCAATGGATCACACAAATTGATGATAAAATTCCATTTGTTTGGTGGATGATTATCCCTTACTACTACTACTATATAATACTAGTATTTCCATTATTATTTATTGATAACATATCCAAACTAGCTAGTTTAACAAAAGCACTAATTGAAACATCACTTTTATGTTATATAATTTATATTATTTGGCCAATAAGTTCATCAAATGTGTTAAATACTGTCAGTCACAATCCGCTAGATTTTCTGCATAATTTTATCACGTTTGATTTTCTTCATCAAAATGCTTTTCCTTCAATGCATGTATCTGTGACTACAACAATAGCATTATCAATTACAAAAGAGAGAAAAACATTAAAATATCAAATGTTTATTAGCATTATTTTAATATTTTTTGCTACTTTTTTAATTAAACAACATTATTTGATTGATTCAATATCTGGATTACTAATTGGTTTAATTGGATATATTAGATATAAGAATTTAGTTAGAATTTAATACCATTAACAGTGACAATAATTTTTCTATTATTTGGAATGTTTCTATGTTCACAAAGATAAATACCTTGCCATGTACCTAAGTTTAGTTTTCCATCTGTAATAGGTATAGTAACATCATTGCCAATAATCGTTGATTTAATGTGCGCAGGCATATCATCTAAACCCTCATAAATGTGTTCATAATCATCCATGTTTTCTGGAACTATACGATTGAAATAGTTTTCTAAATCTTTTCTGACTGTAGGATCACAATTTTCATTAATTGATATAGAGGCTGATGTATGTTTAATAAATAAATGAAGGGTACCAATCTTAATTTTTTTTATTTCTGGAACTTGTCTTAATATTTGATCCGTAATAATTTCGAAACCTCTTTTTGATGAGGTGATATTAATAGATTTTTGAAACCAATTCATTAAATTTCTTTCATAAATGTTAAACTAAATGGAGCGGACTTAAACCCTAAAGCTACATTTATTTTATACATTGGATTATTTTCTTCATTATCAGTTCTTAATTCTGTAACTCCTTTTTTCAAAAGAGCCTCAATTGCTTTTATTTTTAATGCTGTAGCAATTCCTTTTCGTCTAAATTCTCTTATTACGCCTAGTCCACAAGTCCATCCTTTATGTGGTTCAGATTTTGGGAAAACTTCTATATCTGTAGAACCTATGTATTTTCCTTGCTTAACAGCCACAATATCAACGCCATAAGAACTTTGATAAAAATTTAGAATAACCTTTTTCCATTGTTTAAAAGGTGTACGACAGGGTTTAAATCCAATAGGATCAGGAATGTCTTGTTCTACTATCCATTCTAATTCTTCTAGTTTTTGAAAGTGATTAGGAAAATTTTGCATTTGATCTCTGGAATCATAAAATTTTATTCCATCTGATTCAAGTTTCTGTATTAAAGGCCTATATTTTTTAACATCAACTTTTGTAATATCACAAAAATACTCTCTATTTTTTTGAGCCAGTTTAAACTTATGATTAATTAATAAATTTTCATGGTTTTTATAATTTGGGTGATCATAAATGTCTGAATAAAGTTTGTTACACTTAAAATATTGAATTTCTTTAAGCATTTCTTGATATAATAACTCTCTATATCCATTGTCATGACATTTAGGGTCTAACACAATATTGAAAAAGCATGTTCTGCTATTTTTATCTCTACCTTGGACATAATATAGAAGGCCAATCAAAATATTATCATTATAAAGTAATAATCTGTTTCTAATCAGACTTTTATCTCTAATTTTCCAATCGTTTTGATCTTCTTCTGGATGGTCAATGGAATCATGATTAACAAGATTTCGAACTCTTGCTATTTCATTAAATTCTATATTAGTTGCAGTGAATTTTCTGATTTCAATCATAGGGATAACCTTTCAAATAATTGAAACAAAATATCAGATATAATATTTTAAATTAATCTAATCTTTATCAGTAGAATCAATTGAATCTTTAATATCATTTTTTGCATCTTTGAATTCTTTCAAGCCTTTGCCAAGTCCCTTAGCAAATTCAGGAATTCTCTTTGCTCCAAACAATACAAGAACAACTAAAACTATAACGACTACTTCAGTCGTGCCAAGCATAGCTAAATGCATACATACCCCTTACAAAATACTATATAATATAAAATATTTTTTAAAACTACTCAGATTTTTCTTAGGGAATAAAAAACTAGGTGTGAAACTAAAAAACTATTTAGGAACTACATTCTTAGCGACAGGGCCTTTTTCGCCATCGCCAACTTCATACTCTACGTCTTGTCCATCTTTTAAGGTTTTATAACCTTCCATCATAATACTACTCATGTGTACAAAAAGATCTTTACCATCACCACCCTCTGCAGGTGAAATGAAACCATAACCTTTTTGATTATTAAACCATTTTACTGTACCTTTTAGTGTATCAGCCATCTGTTGTCTTCCTTTCTATTTCGATTATAACAACTGCTCAATTTACATTTAGATTTTAAGTAATCCAAAATAGTTTTTTTATGATTTGGAACAACATGATTTGGCTGTATCCTTACAGCATTTGCTATCAACCATACTAGAACCACACTTACCTGAACTAGAACTATCACAAGATTTAGAACAATCATCTGAACAACATGTTAAACTTATAACTCCATATGTAAAAACTGCTAAAAAAGCGTACTTCCATATAAAGTTTAATTTATCTTTTAAATCCATAACTTCTCCCTATTATATTAATTGAGTATAATATTAATTAAAGTAATGACATCCAATACATTTAAAATATCATCTCCATTAATATCTGCTATATCACTATATTGTTCCGATAATATAAAATTTACTAATAAAATAACATCTAAAACATTTAACACATTATCATTATTTAAATCACCCTCATTAGAAGTTAATTTATAAATTCTTTGATTTCCACAAAAAAATAGTTCATTATTTTGATCTACTCCAAAAGATGTAATATTTATATTTGTTCTTAAAATATCCTCATTTTCGTATAACTGTCCATTTGATGATAAAGCCCATATATCGCCTGTACACCAATCACCATAAATATATTTTCCTTTTAAACTGTAAATTGAATTACCCCTGTAAACATACCCTCCTGTTACTGAACAAACTCCATCTACATATAATTCATATTCCCAAACAGGTAACTCAAATTCATTTGGATTGCAATCAGAACCTGGTGGATAGCAATGTGAGGCTTCCATTTCATTCCATCCATAATTCAATCCGGGATAAATAATATCAATTTCTTCCCATGCATTTTGACCTACATCAGCAGCCCACATTAAGTTGGTCTCTGAATCAAAACTAAATCTCCATACGTTTCTTAATCCATATGCAAAAATTTCAGGCCTAGCATTATTATCATTTATAAATGGATTATCTTGAGGAATACTGTAATTCAAGTTATTTGATGCATTATCCACATCTATTCGAATGATTGTGCTCAATAAAGTTGATAAATCTTGTCCGTTGTCTAGGGGATCTCCAGCTGAGCCCCCATCTCCAAAACTAATATATAAATAGCCATCTGATCCAAATTCCATTTGACCGCCATTATGATTGTTATATGGTTGATTAACTTCTAAAATTACAGTTGAAGAAAAATAATCCGCCTGATTTGGATTGTCAGGTTCAACAGAATATCTTGCAATAACATTTCGTTTAGGGCCATAATCTGTATAATTAACATAAAAATATCCATTTTCTTCATAGTTAGGATGAAAAGCAAGGCCAAGTAATCCTTCTTCAGTATAACCTCCATCTTGATCTACTATAGATCTTATATCTAAGAAAGTATCAGCAGAAGAAGTGTTTGCATCATTATCGAATACTTTAATTCGCCCTTCTTGTTCAACTATGAAAATTCTATTAGTACCATCTCCAGCATGATGAATACCTACTGGATCAACGAACGATAAATTTGGAAACGCATTCTCAAATTGATATTCAGAAAATATTAAAGAAAATAAAAAATATATAATTAATTGTAATTTGATCTGATTCCCTTATTATTAATATAATTCAACATTTTATATATTGTGAGTTTACTACTAAAATAAATAAATTATTAAGTTATTTTTTAAAGAAAGAAGGAGAGATAATAATGTTAAAAAAAATAATACTATCAATATCTTTAATGTTGTGCTTAAATATTGCTCAAGATTTTGAAATGCCAGGATTAGGATTATATGCAGGTGGAATTATGGGTACTGCCTCTGGAGATGCAGTAGATAATCTAGAGGATTTGGGTTACTCATTATCTGGTCCAATGCTTGGGGTTTCTTATGCAACAATGGTTGGCGACTTCCCATTATTTATGGGTGCTGGTCTTGGTGCGCGTAGTTTTGCATACAAAGGTGGTCACGATGGTCACGACCATGGTGATGATCATGATCATGATGAAGAAGATATTTCCGTTTGTTTTCAATACTTTGATATGTGGGTTACAATGCCTTATCCTATCAATGACAGTATGAATCTTTATGGTGGAATGTTATTTGGTATGCCTTTGAGTGGTAAAGAAACTCATGGTGATGAAGACCCAGAAGATTTAGATGATGAACAACTGCCAAACGGAATGGATATGGGACTTGTATTCGGGCTTGGCTATGCATTGCCTGTAATGGATGGTGCTTTAGCGCTCAATTTGGGTTACGCTTTAGGTTTAGCAGAACTTGAAAGTGATGCTGGTGGTTCAAATAATACTTGGTCACATAGTGGATTTTTTATGTCTTTAAATTATGATATTCCAGGTATGTAATATTTCATTAAGAAAGATGTTTAAAAAAACCCCATAAAATTATGGGGTTTTTTTAAACTCATTTCATAACATTCTTTTAATTTTATAAAATTAAATTTAGCAGCAAACTAATATCAATTATATTAATTCCACCATCACCATTTAAATCTGCATCATTTTCATTTATTGATAAATCTAGGACCATATTAACAATTAAAATAATATCTTCTACCGTCAACCTTCCATCATTGTTAATATCTCCAATCAAACTATTTGTTGAAACTAAATCTAGGACTAATTGTTTTTGAGCATATTCATGATTTTCTGGATAAATTTCAATCCTAATTTCAGTATCAGTATCAATTTGGTCTGAAATAAATGAGATAATCTGACTTTCATAAGGACCTAAAATAATTTCACCATCAATATCTTCAAACCAATCATTATTAGGATTTCTAAAACTATATATGTATTTATTATCATAACCACTATGATTTGTTAGATTAAATTCTAAATTTGATCCAAATAATTCTACTACATTTCCAGTAAAATCTTGAGTTAAACCATTGACAGTTAAACTGTATGCATCTGGATACATTGATGGAATTTTGTATGCTCTATAAATTGAAGACGATGGATCTGATGCTTCTGCTAACCATATGATTTCTTTGTTCTGATTAACTTCTAAAATACTACAATCCTCAAAACCACCTTGTGTATAGATTAAATAGTTATCATTGTCTAATAATTGTACACTACCAGTTCCGTGACCATATAAATTTTGAGGTAAATCAAATTGCCAAGAAGTACTGCAAGTTAAATCATTGTTGACTTGTATTTTTCTTATTCTTGTAGTTCTATATTCATCGTCTAATAAATCATCGCTTAAATTACCATTATCAAAAAATAATAAATCACCATCATCAAGTAATTGAACATGATGTTGCCAACTAAATCGTAAATCATTACAAATATTATTTGATGATCCAGTTTCATATTCATCAGAAAGACCAATGCTATATATTATTTCTCCTGAAGGATATGAAATTTTAGTGATTTGATTTAAATGTCTGATTGATATATATATAGCATTTTCGACTTCATCGAAGAAAAAAGCATTTGAATGCAACCAATCAAATCTACCCGATATGTAAGCATCCCACCATAATTCTTCTTGTTTATCATACTGGCTCATATCAATATGGTCAAATGCATTCCAACTCCATAATTCTTGACCTGTATTTTTATCCCATTCAACAATTCGTTGACCTAACCATGGAAATTCAATTGTTTCACCATCAGCCTGATATCCTAGATTTTGAAAAGAATCTGTCCAATCCCCTTGAGCTATTGGTCCAGGTTCAAAGATAGGAACAAATGAGATAAAGTTACCATTTGGTAATTTTTGAACTTCATGAAGATCAATTGGAGTATTTGGGGGACTTTGCCATATAATATCATGATTAAAATTAAATTGGACTCCAGAAGTTGAAGATTTTCCAAATAATTGTCCTGAATCGCTAACATAATTTAATAAAGTACCTAACTGATGATCTTCGTCTGGATTTCCAGTATTCCAAAGTTCATTACCATATTTATCAATTACACCTACCATCAAATTTGGAGAAAATTGACCAAATATGATTAATCCATCTTGAATAGAATTTATATCATTAATAGATATATCAAAATCCTGAACTTCATTTGATCTTATAGTAAAAGATGATTGATCTATCCAATTACTAAATGATCCATCTATATAAAGTGATCTAACCCTCCAATAAAAAGTGCTATTCCAATCTAGAGAATTTTTTTCAATGTGAAGTGGTTTCACAATGTTAATATCTGTTATAATATTTTCAAAAAATTCATCACTTGATATTTGAAGATTATATTGAGATGCATCAGGTTCCTGATCCCATTCAAACCATACATGAATTGTTTTTAAAAATTCATTATCTTCTGGTAAAATCATTTCTGATTTTACAAAAGTGAATAATACTAAAAATAAAATCTTACCGTATTTCATAACTTACCTTATCCTCATTTAGATTGTATTTTCCATGCTCCAATTAAAACCAGCAAAATCATAACTAAAGTAAAAACATTTGAAATAATTAATGATAGTGAGTTAATCATAACACCATATAAAAGCCATAACAACAAAGCAGTAGTTATAATTGAAAAAGTAACTATGCTGATACCATCTGCTCTTTTCTGTATCCAAATTTTATAAATCTGAGGAATCCAAGCTAATATTCCTATGAAACCTGCAAGCAGGCCTATCAATTCTACAGAATCGTATTCAGGCATAAACTTTTTTAGTTCGAGGTTGCTTTAGCATGTTTCATAATTTCAAACTCTTCTCTTTCATATCCAAAATTATCAACTAAATTAGTCATTATATTTTCAAAAATTTCATTATCCAACATTGTTGATCTTGCCATTATCCATCCATATGAATTGCCAGGATAACCAACAACCATATAATCATAATTATCATTATCTAATATAATTACCTCGTAAGGTGAACTAAAAAAAGGTATCCAATAATCTGGAAAGGTAATTTTCCATTTACTGTTATTTATTGTATCAATGATTGTACCTTTTTGGGAGATTTTAAATGGACTACCATTTTTGTCTGCAAAGTATTTAATATCAACTGTACCATCTTCATTTAGAGTGTAAATATCATATGCATTTTCACAATTTTTTTCTACAAATGTTGGAATGGCTGCAATAACATACCACTTACCCATAAATCTTTCGATGTCAAGATTTTCTACAGTTTTAAAGCAAAAACAAAACCCAAAAATAAAAATAATTAAAAAGTTTTTTACTAAGTTCATATAATTAAAATAATGTTTATAAATAAAATAATATCTGCAATGTTAATGATATCATCATTGTTTAAATCAATTAATATATCATATTCATAATTTAATATATTTTCAACTGCAATAATAACATCTAAAACATCAACATAGCCATCATTGTTAATATCACCCTGTTGTGCTGGACAGTCACCACCATCATTTTCATAACAAGATAAATCACAACCAAAGTTATTAGGTTCCTGACAATCTCCATAACCATCACCAATCCATGAAATTGGACAGCAATCATCATCAAAACAATCATCAACCTGATTTTCTACATTACAACCATTTTCAGTACAGTCAGATGGACACAGATCAATACTTTCATTGCCAGTACAATACCCATCTCCGCAAACTTCCTGCTCATCATATGGACAACTACAACCTGTGCAATCCCAGCCATATTCATCTTCCATGTACCTACAATCAAATCCCCACTGATCCCAGGCAGCATCACAACATTGTTCACCCCAATATGGATCCCACCAAGTATTTTCGCAAGAACTACAAACATCATCCATTGAAAAAATAATCGATTGAAAAAAAATATAAGTAATAAAAAATCTTTTAAACATCTACAAGATTAGTGATTAAAAGGCTATCGTGTTACAATTAGGATTAAGAGAATTTTTGATAAGTCTTAATTGAAAACTGGAATTATCATTAATATTATAGTTTAATCCTAAATCAAAATTTAATTGCGGATTATTAAATGAATTTTGAAACTGATTAAAACCATATGATGAAGTAACTATATTAAAGTTACCCTCAAATGTAATTTTATCTGTTAAATTGTATGAAATATGATCTCCAATACTGTAAAGTGTTGTAGAACCAAAGTTATTAAAGTGGGTAATTACACTAAAATTAAAGTTGTGATTAATTTTGTTTGAAAGTAATAAATCACTTGAGGCTGAATTGTAAGACATTGATGGTAATTTAATTGAATGCGCATAAATAGAACAAAAAAATATTGCAAATGAAAGTATAATCTTTTCTTTTTTTATTCTAAACATATACTAATATAAGAAAAAGTTAATTTATTTTAAAAAAAAGTTTGTATTTGAGATTCGGTCTCATTTAAATTTAACAGTTGTAAATGAGAATGAATCTCAATCTTAAAAAATAAAGGAAGAAATTAAAATGAAAAAAATAATACTTACAGCTCTTTTATTTTGTTTCATAGTAGCAGAAGATGAATTCTTCGAGCCAGCAACTAGTCTTGGTGGTTATGGAGAAATGCATTTTGATATGGAAGCAAATGACGGCGACGGAAAACTAGATTTCCACAGATTTATTTTTTATATCAAACATCAGTTTAGCCCAAAATGGTCTATGATGTCTGAAATAGAAATTGAACATAATATGGTGGGTTCTTCAGAAGCATTAGGCTACAAAGGTGGTTATGTTGCAATGGAGCAAGCACATCTTAATTACTGGAATGGTTCTTGGGGATTTAGAGGTGGTGTTTTATTAGTACCAGCTGGTATAATTAATGAATACCATGAGCCTCCAACATTTTTAAGTGTTGAAAGACCAGAATATAACAAATATATCATACCAACAACGTGGTTTGATAATGGTTTTGCTTTCTATGGTAACATGGGAGATTTTGGTTGGAATGTAACATTTACAGGTGATCTTGATGGTGATGATATCGGTAAAGGTATCAGAAGTGCAAGAGAAAAAGGTCATTACTCAACTGCAAGTAACTGGACAAAAACTTTCCAAGGTTCATATACAGGTATCGCTGGAGTTAAAATTGGTGGTTCTATGACAATGAATGATGCTCCAAGAACCGATGAAGGTTTTGAAGGTACAACTGTTGGTGTTAACCTAATGGAATTTAATGGAACATACATGGCTAACAATATTTTTGCTAGATTTGAATATGGTAAAATTGATTATACTGATAATCCAGACGGTTATGAGTCTTCTTCAGGCTACTACCTTGATTTAGGTTATGATATTGGTGACCTAGTTGGATGTGGTGAAGAGTCTAATCTATATGTATGGACAAGAATGAGTAACTACAACAGAACAGATGTTGATGGTGACGAAAATGAAATTTCATTGTTTGGTGTTACATATAAGCCAATTAATAATATCACATTTAAGTTTGAAACAGGAACTAAAAATGACGATGATATTATGAGAGTTGGTTTAGGTTACATGTTCTAAAAACTTACAACAAAACAGTAATAAGATTAAATCGTTCATTAAACATAACACATATTTCTCTCTTTGATTTTGTCTTATTATACTTGTTGATAAATCAGACCTAAATGAAAATTTAGGTCTGATTTTTTTTAAATTAAAAATGAAAAAAATTATTTACATATTATTATTTATATCCTTTTCTTTCAATAGTGAAATAAAAGATAAAACTATTGAAGTCATAAATGAGTTTTATGATAGCAAAGTTGAAATCACTGAACATACATTTAAGATTCCCTCAAAAGTTAAAAAATCAATTCAGGCTAAGGTTAAACAAAAATTTTTTAGAGATAAAATTTTTTATTGGAAAATAAAAGTTGATAA
>Ga0163110_10000532_pt1 | contig 18123 bp, 16 predicted proteins | sample CRUFie1St17metaG_FD_108703 | JGI IMG/M metagenome (GOLD analysis project Ga0163110, IMG submission 108703) | Marine microbial communities from the Costa Rica Dome - CRUD Field 142mm St17 metaG | ecosystem: Environmental > Aquatic > Marine > Oceanic > Photic zone | place: Costa Rica: the Eastern...
AGGCCTTCAATTCCTGAAATAGGTGATTTCTTGCTACTTTTATTAGTGAATTTAGTTGAATTATTTTGATCTTTGATGTTTTTTACAAGGTCAATATCAGTTTCTACTTTTATTTCTTCACTAATAATTTTTATTTCTTCTCTCAATCTATTAAGAACTTGATGTAATGTTATACCTCCATATCCAAGAGATGCTAGGAGATCATCTGTATTCTTCAAATTAAATCTATTTGCGACTTTTTTCATTGCATCGCTCGTAATTAATGATTCAAAACCATTTTTGCCAATTTCTTTTTCTAGTAAATCTTTCCCACGTTTTATTGTTTCTTCTCGATGGCTTTTTTTGTACCATTGTCTAATCCTATTCTTAGCAGTTGGAGTTACGGCAAAGTTTAACCAATCTAGGCTAGGTTTAGAATGATTACTAGTTATGATCTCTATAAAGTCACCATTTCTCAGAAGAGTTGATAGAGGCGATAACTTATCATTAATTCTTATCCCATTACAGTGATTACCTATTTCTGAGTGAATTCTATAAGCGAAGTCAATTGCAGTAGAACCTTTTTTCAGACTTACAACATCTCCTTTAGGGGTAATTACAAAAACTTCTTCATCGAAGAGATCTTCCTTGATCGAGGCTAAGTAATCACTATGGTCATTTTCATTATCTTCTTGTTGCCATTCTACAAGTTGTCTTAACCAATTAAATTTTTCAGTGTTTCCCAAGGCAGGTGACCCACCTTCTTTATATTTCCAATGTGCAGCTATTCCAAATTCAGCGACTTGATGCATATCAAATGTGCGTATTTGCACTTCTATAGGTCTATATCGACCTATTACAGATGTATGAAGAGATTGATAGCCATTAGGTTTAGGCAATCCAATATAATCTTTAAATCTACCAGGGATTGGTTTAAATGTATCGTGAACGACTGCTAATGCTCTGTAGCAACTATCTGTATTTGCGACAATAATTCTTAAGGCGGCAACATCATATATCTCATTAAATTGCTTTTGCTGTCTTTTCATTTTGCTCCAAATTCCATAAAGATGTTTAGGTCTGCCATTAATCTCAAATTGCTGCAATCCTGTATTTGCAAGATTATTTTTAATTGAATTTAAAGTTGTGTTTAATCTTTTTTCTCTATCACTTCTTTTAAGTGCAATTTGATTTTTTAAGTTTTCATAATCATCAGGTTCTAGAAATTTAAAAGCTAAATCTTCTAGTTCCCATTTAAATCTATTAATACCTAATCTATTAGCTAAAGGAGCATATATCTCTCGAGTCTCTCTAGCAATTCTTTTTTGTCTTTCTGTACTTAACCAATGAATAGTTCTCATATTATGAAGTCTGTCAGCAAGTTTGACTAAAACAACTCTTATATCTCTAGCCATAGCTAAAAACATTTTTCTTAAATTTTCAGCTTGAGCCTCAGTCCTATTAGTAAAGTGAATACCTCCAAGTTTGGTAACTCCTTCGACAAGTATTTTTACTTCTTGTCCAAATTCTTTTTCAATCTCAGAAAGAGGAACACCTGTATCCTCTACGACATCATGAAGAAGCCCAGCTGCTATTACCGATTTACTCGCTCCAATTTCTTTAAGAAGATCAGCTACTGCTATCGGGTGAATGATATACGGCTCTCCACTGGCTCTGTATTGTCCTTTATGAGCTAAGTATGCGAGTTTAAAAGCTTTGTAAATAATACTTGTTTTATTCTTATCTTTCGAACTTTTATGATTTTTTATATTTTCTAGTAGCCATTTAGGAAATTTTATTCCATATTTAGATGATTCACTTTCAAAATCTAAATTATCAGGCAAAATAGTTTTTGAAACCATATGGTCTCTTTTTTGGTTTGAATTAGCTTTTGCTTCAAACATACGCAATTGCCTTTAATTTATTTTATTGACTACTTGTTAACTTTGCTACAAAAATTATGAAAATAAGTTCAAGTAAAATTGTTGAAATTAAAAATTTAACTTTTAGTTATAAGAATCATCAAACCTCAATTTTAAATAATCTTTCTTTAGATATAAAAAAAGGAGAGCACTTAGCAATTATTGGCGCATCAGGTTGTGGTAAAAGTACATTCGCTAAAGCAATAGTTCAAATGCTGCCAAATGATTCAATAATAAATGGGAAAGTTATTGTTAATGGGAAAGATATAAGTCAATTGAATAAAGAAGAGTTAAAAGTATTTAGAAGAACTATGTTTGGATTTATCTATCAAGATTCAATCAAAAAATTAAATCCCCTAATGACAGTTGGTGATCATCTTTTTGAATTATTTAGAATTCATATGAGAAGGAAATCTAATGTTGCTATAAAACAAATGGTTGTGTCAACTTTTAAGAAAGTTGGGATAAGCCAGGAGAGATTAAATGCTTATCCTCATGAATTTAGTGGAGGAATGCGTCAAAGGGTATCTATCGCATTGGCATTAGCTCTTAATCCCCAATTATTGATAGCGGATGAACCAACAACTAGTCTTGATAGTCATACTAGTTATCAAATAATGAAAGAACTTTTATGCTTATGTAAAGAATTTGGTAGTACTTTAGTTCTTATTAGTCATGATATAAATCTGGCTTCAGTTTGGTGCCAGAAAATAGCGATTATGGATAAAGGATCTTTTGAAGAATATGGAGATATTAGAAAAATTTTAAATTCTCCACACTCAGAAATTGGGAAAAAATTAGTAAATTCTACTAAATTAGATTTAACACCTAATGATAAGTCAAAAGTTTCAAGTGAAGCAATTTTAGAGGTGATCAATTTAAGATATTGGTTTAAATTGAATTCTTCAATTATTAAACCAAGATGGAATAAAGCATTAAATCAAGTAAGTTTTAAATTATTTAAAAATGAAACTTTAGGTATAGTAGGAATGTCTGGTAGCGGCAAAAGTACTTTATCTAGGGCTTTAACAGGACTTATAAAAGTTAGGGGTGGTAAAATAAATTTTCTTAGAAGTGAGACTATTTTTAATAATAGAAAAATAAATAAGGCAAAGAATATTCAAATTATTTTCCAAGATCCTTTCTCAACATTAAACCCAAAAATGACTATAAAAAATATTTTAGAAGATGTGTACCTTATAAATAATAAGACTGAAAAAAAAATCATTAGTCAAGAAATTAAGTATTTTCTTAGAAAAGTAAATTTACCAATTAATGATAATTTTATGAATTCTTATCCTAATGAATTATCGGGAGGTCAATTGCAAAGAGTCTCAATAGTTAAATCTCTATTGATTAGACCTGAAATTCTTATTTGTGATGAAAGCGTAAATATGCTTGATGCTTCTGTAAAGACTGAAATACTTTATTTATTAAGGAAAATTCAAGACAATATGAATTTGTCAATTATCTTTATTACTCATGATTTAGGCTTAGCAAAAATGTTTTGTAATAGATTATTGGTTATGAGTAACGGTAAGATTGTTGAAGAAGGATTTCCTAACGAAATTTTCGATAAACCTGTACATTTCGTAACAAAAAAATTATTAAAGAGTTCCTTAAACATTAATTGATTTGTTTTATTTTTCTAAGTAACTTTTTAAATATAACTGGTAATTCTGCTTCAAAATTCATTTCTTTACCACTTATAGGATGGATGAAACCCAATGCATTTGCATGTAATGCTTGGCCATCTAATTTGCAAGGCAGTTTTTTACATCTTCCATAAAGAGGATCACCAACTATTGGATGATTGATATGAGCGCAATGAACTCTTATTTGATGAGTACGACCAGTATCAAGCTTAAAAGACATTAAAGAGTAGTTACCAAAATTTTCAATTAACTTCCAATGAGTACATGCATATCTTCCAGAGTTTTCATCTACAACAGCATATTTTTTTCTGTCTTTTGGATGTCTACCTATATTACCTATTATTGTTCCTTCAACAGAACTAGGAACTCCATGAATTACAGCTAAGTAATTTCTTGAGGCTATTTTATTTTTTATTTGTACTTGCAAATTCACAAGGGCTTCTTGGGATTTAGCTACAACAATACATCCAGAGGTATCTTTATCTAATCTATGTACAATTCCAGGTCTCAATTTTCCGTTTATTCCAGGTAAATCCTGACAGTGAGCCAATAGGCCATTAACTAAAGTTCCTGATTTATGTCCTGGGGCTGGATGAACTGTTAAACCTGATAATTTATTAATTACGATAATATCGTCATCTTCAAATAGGATATCTAGATCCATCGGTTCTGGAATTAAATAAGACAAAGGTTCTGGTGGGGGGAGCCAAATTTGTACATTATCTCCTTTTCTTAAAGGTGTTTTAGCTTTAGCAGATTTATAGTTAATAAGAACTAGACCATCATTTATAAAGTTTTTAATGCTGGATCTACTTTGTTCAGGCCTTTGGCTTACTAACCATCTGTCTAGTCTCATAGGTAATGTTAATTTATAAGTGATTTCAATAAATTCACCCTCTCCTTCTCCAAATAGATTTTTACTATTGAAATCCATTAAGGAACCTCTAGAGAAAAATTACCAAGCATTTGATTTCTAAAATCCTCCAATATTTTGTTTGCCATTCTTCTTGTATCTCCAGCTGTATGTTTATTGGCTGTATCAATAATCCATTGATCAGGGTCTTTAAATCCATTAATTACATCAATCCCATATCTTTTAGAGATTCTATCTAGAGATATATTTACAGTATTTTTTTCATTTAATCTTAAAAGGATTTTTATAAACTCTTTTGCCACAATTTCAATATCATAAGCTGCTTCGCCAATATCATCGCAAATTGCAAGATGTAATGCAGCTTTCTGATCTTCTATATCAGGAGGAATAACTCCAGGAGAGTCTAATAAATCTATTCCAGTTCCAAATCTAACCCATCTAAGATTCCTAGTAACTCCAGCCTTCCTTGCACTTTCTACTACTTTTTTATTAGCAATCCTATTAATTAATGCAGACTTTCCTACATTAGGGAATCCTAGTGTTAAAGCTCTAATGGGCCTTATTTTCATTCCTCTTGATAATCTTCTATCATCGATAGATGATCTTAATTTTATTGCAGATTTTATAATCTCTTTAATGCCAATACCTTTTTTTGAGTCGCACCAAAGAGGATCAATATCTTTATCTTGAAACCAATTTGTCCAGGCATTAATAGAAGCCCTTGAGACCATATCAGATCTATTTATAACCAGTAAATGTTTTTTATTATTAATCCATTTATTAAGATGTTTATGTCCAGTTGAAAATGGAATTCGAGCATCCCTCACTTCAATAATAAGATCTACTCTATTAATGATTTCTGATAACTTCTTCTCTGCTTTTGCGATATGGCCTGGATACCATTGTATTTTGGGTATTTCCACTTTTAATTAGTTGTATTTTTAAATGATTTTAAAAATTATCTTTAAATATAATCCATATTCTAATTCTATATTTTTTAAAAATAAAACTTTTTGAAGAAAATTAATTTACTAAATTTTAATTTTTATTAAGTCATAAGTGATAGTTACCTTTTTTGAACCCAATAATTATTAATTAGCGTTAGGGTCACAAGGTTATAAAGTTTTATTCATGGCAAAATTGTCTCTATCAAGTCTAAAGAAATCTGAATTAGAAGGTAAAAAGGTTCTAGTAAGAGTTGATTTTAATGTTCCCCTTAATGAAAGTGGTGAGATAACAGATGATACACGTATCAAAGCTGCAATACCAACAATTGAATATCTTATTGATAATTCGGCAAGAGTAATATTAGCCGCTCATTTTGGCAGACCAAAGGGCCAGGTTAATGAGAAAATGAGATTAACTCCAGTAGCCAAAAGATTAAGTGCTCTAATTAGCAAAGATGTCGTATTAGCTGATAGCTGTATTGGAGCAGAAACAACTAAATTAGCTCAAAATCTAAATAATGGAGATGTTCTACTTCTTGAAAATGTTCGCTTTTATCCGCAAGAAGAACAAAATGATGTTGATTTCGCTAAGAGTTTAGCTAGTCTTGCTGATATGTATGTTAACGATGCATTTGGTGCTGCACACAGAGCTCATGCATCAACTGAAGGAGTCGCAAAATTGCTTAGTCCTTCAGTAGCAGGTTTCTTGTTGGAAAAAGAATTACAATATCTTCAAGGTGCTATTGATAATCCGCAAAGACCTCTTGTGGCAATAGTCGGAGGATCAAAAGTAAGTAGTAAAATAGGTGTTTTAGATTCACTTCTTGATAAATGTGACAAGATAATTATTGGTGGAGGTATGATTTTTACTTTCTTTAAAGCGAGAGGATTAAGTGTTGGTAATAGTCTTGTTGAAGAAGATAAGTTGGAATTAGCGAAGGATCTAGAAAGGAAAGCAAAAAACAAAGGTGTAGAGCTTCTCCTCCCCACAGATGTTGTTTTAGCTAATGAATTCTCACCAAATGCAGATAGTAAGATTTCAAGTATTAATTCAATAAGTGGCGAATGGATGGGATTGGATATAGGTCCTGATTCTATAAAACTTTTTCAAAATTCTCTTGCAAATTGTAAAACAGTAATTTGGAATGGGCCAATGGGAGTATTTGAATTTGAAAAGTTTGCAAATGGAACCAACGCCATTGCAAAAACTCTTGCAGAATTAAGCACTTCTTCAGATGTTTGTACAATTATTGGCGGTGGAGACTCCGTTGCTGCGGTTGAAAAAGCTGGTTTGGCTGCAAAGATGTCTCATATTTCAACTGGAGGAGGAGCTAGTCTAGAATTATTAGAAGGGAAAATTCTTCCTGGAGTATCAGCTTTAGATAATAAATAATCATTTTTTTAGAACAATATTAACTGTCTTTGTAAAAGAAATTAAACCTTCTGGATGTGCAATAATGCCAGACCAAACTTGAATTCCTGGTTTAGTTGGTGCCCTAGTTACTTTAAATATTCCTCCTGAAACTAGTGGTTCTAATTTTACTGTTTGTTTAATGATAGTATCTACTTCATGAGATTTAATACCTCCTGCAATTACATTTTCTTGTAATGGATTATTTACAATAATATCTATATCGTAATTGGTACCTGTTAAAACAGTATTTGGGATAGAGAAATTTATATCTAGTGCATTGTTATCATTTCTTATAGTAGTAAGTTGATTTTTAATATGACCATTTTTAATTTTTCCATTTTCTAATGAATAGAAATATTGAAAATCAGATTGAAAAATAAATTCTTTCCCATTAATAATTTTGCTACCTGAAATATTTATATCTGCATAATCAATATTATTTTTTTGAATAGTCCATTTTGAATTAGGAAAATCCTTTATTATTTTCGAAAATCTATTATTTATTTTTTGACTTTCTTTTTCATTAAAGTATTTTTTAATAACTGTAAAATCTCTTTTATTTAGACCGTTTTCTAAATTCAATAAGATTTCTTTTGTTATTACTTGCCCAATTGCTAATTCTGTTGATATGAGATAGAAAAAGATATAAACCAAAAAAAATTTTAACTTTGCTAGGTAAGTTAAATTATTCATCTTATAAAAACTTTCTTATCATCCTACTTTATTTAAAGTTCCATGTCTAAAGAAGAACATAATTTATTAATAGCGGCAAGTGGTACTGGAGGACATATATTTCCTGCTTTAGCAATTGCAGAGGATTTAGAAAATTGTTGGAATATTTCTTGGATAGGAATCAGTGAGAGATGTGAATCAAATCTTGTTCCTAAAAAATATAACTTTTTTAATTTAAAAATTGAATCACCAAGGAAAAAAAATTTTTTTTTATTTTTGCAGTATTTAAAGATAATTTTTTCTGCATTTGAAATTATAAAGATTATTAAAATAAAAAAAATATCTCTAGTTTTTACTACTGGTGGTTATATTTCTGCTCCAACAATTATTGCTGCAAAAATATTAAGCGTTCCAGTAATTTTACATGAATCAAATCTTATCCCTGGAACAGTTACAAAATATTTTGGAAGATTTTGTAATCAAGTTTTACTTGGTTTTAAGGATACAAGTTTTTTTTTAAAAAATTCAAAAATAATTAATACAGGAACACCCTTAAGAAAGCAATTTTATATTGCTAATGATTTACCTATTTGGGTCCCAAAAGGTAATGGCCCTCTAATAATAGTTATGGGAGGAAGTCAAGGAGCTAATGGGATAAATGAGATGCTTTTTGAATCCTTAGATTTTCTACTTAATAATAATATAAGAGTCGTTCATATATTGGGAGATAGCAAATTAATAGATTACGGATATCAAAAAAAGAAAAATTATTGTCAAATAAAATTTACAGAAGAAATAGCTTCCTTAATGCAGAATTGTGATTTAGTTGTTTCGAGATCTGGGGCAATGACAATTAATGAATTAATAAAAACACAAAAGCCATCTATATTAGTACCATATCCAAATTCAAAAAATAATCATCAAGAAAAAAATGCAATGATACTTGCTTCAATTGGTGGCTCAATGATTATTAATCAAAATAACGAAGCTAAATTTATTTTAAAAAATACTTTAAAGGAAATCTTTAAATTAAATCAAGAAAAAAATGAAAACAAATATAAAACATTAGAAATAATGAAAAAAAATATGAAAAATATAAATACTTTAGATTCAAAAAAAAAGATAAAAAAAATTATTAATTCTTATTTAAATGAATTTTGAATCTCATTGATAATTTTTTTATTATCTGAATGTTTCTGAATACTAATTCGAGCCCATTTATTATTTAATGATCTAAATGATGAACACTCTCTTATTAATATTCCTTGTTTTTCTAAATATTTAATATTTGTTATCATTGATTTTCTGCTTTTAATTAAAAAGAAATTTGTACAGGAATTTAATACCCTTAATTGATTAATTCTTTCAATTTCAGAATACATCCATTTTTTTTCAATATTTATCCAATTATGAATTTTTCTTGTCCATGATTCATATTCTGTTTTGTTTGTTAAAAGTGTTATTCCTGCCTTTATTGCAAAAGAATTTAAAGGCCAGGGATCTCTTTTGTATTTGATTTTTTTTAATAATTTTTTATTACCAACCATATAACCAAGTCTTAAACCTGGAATACTGAATAGCTTTGTTAAACTCCTAATTACAACTAAATTATCAAAGTCTTTGACAAAAGGAATTAAAGATTCCTTTTCCCCTTCGGGTGTGATTGATAAAAATGCTTCATCGCAAACTATTAGTTTATAATTTAATAAAAGTTTTTTTAGTGATTCTTTTGACCACAATTGACCTGTAGGATTATGAGGATTTGTTATCCATAGGACATCTGCTTTTGGCATAAGAGGATAAGCTTGTGGATACTCAATACCCCAATATTTGGGTAATTTATTAAATACATAATCAGCATTCCAGCACTTTAAAGATCTTTCATAATCTGCGAAACAAGGGGAAGGGAGACAGTTAATACCTATTTCAGAGGCTTCATTACCTATCCAAGTAATTAATTCAGAGGCACCATTCCCTGGCAAAATATTATTTGGATTAATATTATGAAAAGATCCTATGGCATGTCTTAATTCTTGGAAGTTCTTTTCTGGATAATACTGAAAGTTTTTATTTTTTAATTCTTTTTTTAATTCTTTAAATAAGAATTTTGGTGTAGAGAATGGTACTAAAGAAGCGCTGGCATCAATAATATCTCTAGGTAAAACATTTAATTTTTTGGAATAATCAAATATATTTCCACCATGTTTAAACATATATTTTTTCAAAATTTAAATTTATCATTTTTTTATTTTAAATTAAAAAGTTTTTAATAGTAAATCTTTATTCAACCCATATTAATTCCGAGCCAATAGCTTCTTTTATATTTGATAAATTATGGATATTTAATTGATTAATAATACCTCTCAATATATTTGGAATAAGTTCAGGTCCTTTAAATATCCAACCAGTATATACTTGAACTAAAGATGCTCCAGAACAAATCCTCTCCCATGCCGACTCTGGAGAATTTATACCACCAACTCCTATAAGTACTATATTTTTATCAAGTTTATGAATATGTTTTACTATCCTATTTGCTTTTTCTCGAAGAGGACTTCCACTTAACCCGCCATTTTCTTGGGATAATTTTAAACCAGTTTGTTTTATAGTCCTATCACCAAGATTAAATCTGTCGAGACTTGTATTCGTTGCAATTATACCACTTATATCTTCATCATTTATTAACTGAACTATTTTATCAATATCTTTAAAATCTAAATCAGGAGCTATTTTTATAAACAATGGTGGGCAATTATTTAGTTTTTTGATTTCTTGAATAAGGTCTTTGAGAAGTTCAGGCTCTTGTAATTTTCTTAGTCCTTTAGTATTTGGAGAACTAATATTGATTGTTGCATAATTGCAATAAGGAATAAGTAATTTTAAAGAATATATATAATCTTCTTTTGATTCTAAAAGAGGGGTAACTTTAGATTTCCCAAAATTTATGCCTAAACAAAAGTCATTGTTAAGTTGCCTTTGAAGGATTCTTTGTTTTAAAAGATTTCTTTCTAAAGCTTTAGCACCTTTGTTATTAAATCCCATCCTATTTAAAGCTGCTTCTTCTTCAGCAAGCCTGAATAATCTTGGTTTAGGATTACCAGGTTGACTAAACTTAGTAACTGTTCCAATTTCAGAGAAACCAAAACCAAAATTACTCCAAATATTAGCTGCAACTCCATTCTTATCAAAACCAGCTGCTAATCCAATTGGATTTGGAAATCTGATCCCGCATATGTCTTGATTAAGTTTTTTATCTTCTACACAAAATTCATTGTTTAATGAGCATATTATGTTTTTAATTAATGGCCATTCTGTTCTTTCTGAACAATAGCCTAAAAGATTTAAAGATAAATTAGTAAGATACTCTGGATCAATTCCAGTATCTTTTTTTAAAATAGGTTTATATATATTTTTATAAATGCTTTCAATTGAAAAATTGTAATTACTCATATGGTATTAGTTTATATTTTTTTTGGTTATTTTCCAATATTTATTTTCAATTGGAATAATCGTCCAATTTCTCCAATCAAATTTTTTAAAGTTTTTAATATTAATCTCATCCTTTAAGTTTAGTAAATCATATAATTCTTTTGACTTTAACAAGTAGCCTTTATTTTCAAATTGATTGACCAAATCAATTCTTGAAAATAAATCACTTATATTTGCAGGAGCAACTATGTCGCTATTATTTTTAATTAATTTTTTATTTTCTGAATTTTGAGGGAGGCAAATCCCTTTACTGTAGTTTGTAGCAATTAAATCTACCCTATCATTGCAAAGATCTCCACTATGACCTTTTACAAATTCCATTGAGAGACCTATTATCCTTAATTCATCAATTGTCTTCCATAAATCAGAATTTTGAACTGGTTTGCCTGTGCTTGTTTTCCAACCATTCTTCTTCCAGTTTTGAATCCAATTTGTATAACCTTCAATTAAATATTTACTATCTGTTCTTAATTTGAAATTTTTCTTTAATTTAAACTCTTTTAGTTTTTCGAGAGTTTTTATTGCTGCTGTTAATTCCATTCTATTATTTGTAGTATGTTTTTCTCCTCCCCCTATTTCTAGTTGACTACCATCCTCAAATAATATTAAACCTCCCCAGCCTCCAGCTCCAGGATTGCCGCTACAAGCACCATCTGTAGCGGCTTCAATCGCTAGATTATCTTTATCGATCATGTGAAACTTAAGTAGAAACTACTTAGTAGGAAGAGATATTTTATTTAAGTGTAACTTTTCCTCCAGCTTCTTCAATCTCTTTCTTTAACGCTTCTGCTTCATCCTTAGCTACTCCCTCTTTAACAGTTTTTGGAGCTGATTCAACAAGAGATTTAGCATCACCTAAGCCTAGTCCAGTAGCGTTCCTGACCACTTTTAACACTTTTATTTTTGCAGAAGCATCAAAACTTTCTAAAACAACGTCAAAGTCTGTTTTTTCTTCAGCTGCAGCACCATCGCCATCCCCGCCGCCAGCACCTGGTGCAGCCATTACTACACCTGCAGATGCAGCTGCAGATACTCCAAAAGTCTCCTCTATTTGCTTTACAAGCTCTGAAGCTTCAAGGAGGGATAGAGATTTTAAAGACTCAAGAATTTCATCGGTTTTTGTAGACATTTTCTTAGTAATAAATAATTTTGATTTAAGATTCTGAACTTTCAGAATGTTGTTTGAGTGATCTGGCTAATCCAGACGGAACTTCGTTAATACTAATAGCAATTTTGGTTGCGACACCATTGATAGCACCAGCTATCTTCGCCATTAATACTTCTCTAGAAGGTAGATCAGCTATCTCTTTAATCTCAGATTCGCTAAGTAATTTTCCTTCGAATAAAGCACCTTTAGTTTCTGATTTTTTTGTTTCTTTTTGAAAAGATCGAATCGCTTTAACAGCTCCTCCGACATCTTCTTTAATTAAAACAAATGCATTTGTTCCAGTTAATAAGGGTTCAAGATCACTCCAGTTACTCTCTCCATCAATTGCTCTGCGCATTAATGAATTTTTAGTAACTTTGCAAATGCCGTTATTTGATTGCAACCTCGATCGCAAGTCTGACATTTCTTTGATTGTTAAACCCTTGTAATCAAGAACAACAGCCATCTCAGATTGGCTTAAAAGAGATTTAATCTCTTTTACTATTTGTTGTTTGTTCTCAAGTGTTCGGCCCATTTTGTTTGGATCGTAATTTAGGGAGAGCAGAAACGCGGCAAAGTTTATTTAAGAGGAGCCGTTTATTAGATCCAGATGGAAAAAAGTTTAAACGAAACCTCGGTAGGAATTACTTAATTTAGAGAACTAAATTAACCTACTTTCTTTGGTCAGGCTTATGCAATTAATATTGTACTATAAAAAGTTAACTTTCTTGTTGGAAATCCTGAAGGTTACCAATATCAACCTGTACAGATGGACCCATGGTTGATGTTACGTAAAGTGTTTTCCAATATTTACCCTTTGCTCCACTTGGTTTGTTTTTATCAATAGCTTCTTGTAAAGTTTTTAAATTCTCAAATAATGCATCAGTTGAAAAACTAGCTTTTCCAAATCTGACATGTACTATTCCAGCTTTATCAGCGCGGAATTCTAATTTTCCTGCTTTGAATTCTTTTATAGCATTTGCAATATCACTTGTGACGGTACCAGCTTTTGGATTAGGCATTAGCCCTCTAGGTCCTAGTACTCTTCCGAGCTTTGCTACTTTTGGCATCATATCAGGAGTTGATATTAATAAATCAAAATCCATATTACCTTTATTAATATCCTCAACTAAATCTTCTTCTCCAAATAAATCTGCACCTGCAGATTTAGCTTTTGCAACATTTTCTCCACTTGTAATGACTGCAATTTTTACACTTTGTCCAGTCCCATTAGGCAAAGCCACTGTAGTCCTAAGTTGTTGATCTGTATATTTAGGATCAATACCTAATCTGATATGAGCTTCAATTGTCTCGTCAAATTTAGCATTTGCATTATCCTTAATTATTTTTAAGGCTTCTTGAGGAGAATATATTTTGTCTTCAATCTTTTCAGAGAGAAGAGCCATTCTTTTAGATAACTTTTTCATAATTTTTAATTGGGTTCAATCGGTCATAATGACCTCCCCTATAGGTTGATTTTAATATTGAATCTAATCTGTTATTGAAACGCCCATATTACGAGCTGTACCCTCAATAACTTTCATAGCAGATTCGATACTTGTACAGTTTAGATCAGGAAGCTTTGTTTTGGCTATTTCTTCTAATTGAGACTTACTTATTTTTCCAACTGAACCTTTTGAAGATTCCCCAGCTCCTTTTTCTATCCCGGCTGCTTTTGTAATTAATACTGATGCAGGTGGTGTTTTCGTTATAAATGTAAAACTTCTATCTTCAAAAACTGATATTTCTACTGGGATAACGAAGCCGGCTTTATCTTGAGTTCTGGCATTATATTCTTTACAGAAAGCCATGATATTTACGCCGTGTTGTCCTAAAGCTGGACCTACCGGTGGTGCAGGATTAGCCTTTCCAGCTTGAAGAGCCAGTTTAATGACGGTTACAACTTTTTTAGCCATTAGTTTTTAAATTTGAATTGGAAATAAATAAAGTGTTTTCAACAAACAATACACTAAAAGTATTAATTTTGTTTGCTGATTTGGGAGAATTCTAATTCTACAGGAGTCTCGCGCCCAAAAATTGATAGTAATGCTTTTAATTTATTTCTTTCACCTGAAACTTCGATTACTTCTCCTTGGAAATCTTTAAAAGGACCACTTGTAACAATAATTCTGTCTTTTTCTTCTATATCTAATTTTACGACAGCTTTTTTTTCTGAAGCTCTTTTAAAGATCCTATTAACTTCCTGCCTAGATAGTGGTCTAGGTTTGATATGTCCTCTTACTCTACTACTATTCCTACCATCTTCAGCTCCAACAAAATTAATAACATTAGGAGTACTTTTTACGGCCATCATTGTATCTTCGTCTAATATCATCCTTACCAAAACATAACCAGGAAAGACTTTTTCTTCTGTAGTTTGCCTTGAACCATCTTTTTTTAATTTGATGCCGGGAGTTTGAGGAATTTCGATTTCTAATATTCGATTATTAACTCCAAGGGTTACTGATCTTTGTTCAAGTGTAGCTTTAACCTTATTTTCACAACTTGATGCAACTTGTATTGCATACCACCTAGCCACACTAGTATTTGCTTTTGATGTGATTAAATCTGATGTTGAGTTATTAGCCATGTTGTTTCAGAATTTCTTTGAGAATTAGGATTTGATTTGAAATTTTTTTGGTTTTAATTTAGTTGAAAAATTTGTGCAGCAGCCCAACCGTAAAATCTACTTACAGCTGCTATTACTGCTGCTGAAAAAGATACCATTATTATTACAGCAACTGATTCACTAAAAAGTTGTTGTTTATTTGGCCATACAACTAGTTTGAGTTCATCATAGGTTGATACCAAAAAGTTTTTCTTTTTTTTGGTAATTTCAATATCAGAAGAACTATCCTTCAATGGTTCTTGATCGGTGGTTGGAGTTGTCACAAAGTTTAAGTAAAGAGAAAATTCTATAGCTCTTATATTATTTTAACTTATTTAGCTTACTTATCGACTAGGCATAAATAAAATCATACTATTATCATTTGGATCGGATTTTATATTGATAATTCTTTTATTTTTAAAGTCACTTTCCAATAGTTTTGTAGCTAATGGATTTTCTATTTGTCTTCTCAATTCTCTCCCAATGGCCCTTGCTCCATATCGTGGTTCAAATGAATCCATTGCAATTTTTTTGATTACATTTTTATCAATTTGAATTTCAATATTTTGCTCTAAGAGCAATTTTTTTAAATCTTCTATTTGAAGAAGTGTAATTTTCTGTAATTGCTCTATTGATAATGGCATGAATTTAATTACTTCATCTATTCTATTTAAAAATTCTGGTCTGAAAATTGAATTAAGGGATTGATTGATTTTTCTATTCAGTGTTTTTTCTAACGAATCTTTTTCTTTAATTGAATTATTATTTTTATTGGCATTTTCTAAAATAATATTTCCCGCTAAATTGCTTGTCATTATTATTACTGTATTTTTGAAATCAATAGTGTTCCCTCTTGAATCAGTTAATCTTCCTTCATCCAAAACTTGTAAGAGGATATTGAATACTTCACTATGAGCTTTTTCAATTTCATCTAAGAGTATTACTGAATAAGGTTTTCTTCTAATAGCTTCAGTAAGTTGTCCTCCTTCCTCATATCCAACATATCCTGGAGGAGCTCCAAGTAATCTTGCAACAGCATTTCTCTCCATATACTCGCTCATATCAAGTCTAAGAAGAGCTTCCTCTTCATCAAATAATGATGCTGCTAAGGTTTTTGCCAATTCAGTTTTCCCTACTCCTGTAGGACCCATAAATAAAAATGATCCAATTGGTTTTTTGGGGTTTTTCATTCCAGCTCTTGCTCTTCTAATAGCTGAAGAAATAATTGAGATGGCTTTATCTTGACCTATAACTTTTTGACTAATTTCTTTTTCTAAATTAATTAATTTCTTTCTTTCATTTGCTACAACTTTTGTAATTGGAATGCCGGTCATTTTAGAAATAACATCTGCAATATCATCAGGTAATACTTCGTAGTTTATTGAAAGTTCTTTTCTGGAACGTGATTTCTTTAAATTATTTTTAATTAAATTTATATTTTTTTTAATATCATTGAGATCAATTTTGATATTTTCAATTTTGCTTTCGTTATTTTTGTCTTTAGAGTATTTTGTTTGTTTTTTTGTTAAGTTCTCTTCCTCTTCCATCAGTATTAATAATTCTTCTAGCTGCTCTTTATCTCTAACCCATAGTTCGTTCAAATAATTTAAATATTCTATTTTTTCATCCTCTTCATTTAGATATTTTTCTTTTTTAATGAGATCTCTATTTGATAAGTTGTTAATTTTTAATTTTAATTCCTCTATCTCTCTTTCTTTATCAAAAATTGTACTAGGTTTACTACTTGATTCAATTTTTAATTGAGCTGCAGCTTCATCAATTAAATCAATTGCCTTATCAGGAAGACATTTATCGCTTATATATCTACTTGATAGTTTTGAAGCACATATAATTGCTTCTTGCGAGATAATCACTCCATGATGTATTTCGTATTTTCTTTTTATACTATTCAAAATAATTGAACTTACCTCTAAAGATGGTTCATTTACATAAATTTTCTGAAAACAACTATTTAATCCTTGATCCTTTTCTATAATTTCTCTAAATCTTTCCGGAGTAGTTGTTCCTATGCATCTCAAGCTACCCTCTGATAAAAGAGGTTTGAGGATACTACTTATGTCAGTGGTTGATCGGTCTGAGTTTAGGATTGTATGAATTTCATCAATTAATAATATTACGCCTTCTTTTGGATCTTTTAATTCATCAAATACTGATCTGAGTCTCTCTTCTAATTGGCCTCTAAATTTTGTCCCTGATACTAAAGCACCAAAATCAAGTGAGATTATCTTTAAATTTTTAAGTGAATCAGGTACTTTTTGTAAGGCAATAAGTTGAGCTAGTAATTGGGTGATTGCAGTTTTCCCCACACCTGGATCACCAATCAGAATTGGATTATTTTTATTTCTTCTCGATAATACCCTCATTAAATTATTGATTTCGATTTCTCTTCCAATCACTGGATCTAGTAAACCTTTTTTTGCTGCATCAGTAAGATCTTTTCCATAAAGTGAAAGTGCAGGTAATTCATTATTTTCATATTTAACTTCTTCACTAATATCTTTTTTCATATTGACAACAATATTAGATTTATTCTTACTCGCGGGTAATAAAACTCTGTCAGTCATATTATTTGCTAATTCATCACTCTCAGAAGTAAATCCCTCATAAATTTTATGATTTAAATTAGGGCGATTTTTTAATTCTGCTTCTAATTTTTCTATTGATAAGTTGCCCTCTTCAAATACATAACTTCCAAGTCTTTGATCATTTGCAATCGCAATTAATAAGTGAGGTATTTCAATGAAGTTCGTCCCCCATTGATTTTTTATATGGTTTGCATAATCAAGTAATAGTTCTAAATCTTCACCAATGGTAAGAATATCTGATTCACTTATTGGATTCTCCTCTAGAAAATCTTCAGTAATGTCTAAAACAAGATCACTATCAATTGATAAGTTCTGGATGAAATTTGTAAATTCACCAGAAGTAAATAGAGTTTGGATTATGTGTTCTATATTCAGTTCGTCATGGCCCCATTTTTTAGCTGTTTCTTCACTAAACAAAAGAAGATCCCAAGAAAGATCACTAAATAATTCAGGATTAGATGTAAGTGTTTTGCTCATAAATAACCCACAATTAACACTCAGGAGTTTTTTATATTTTAAATATATATAAGTTTTTACTTCATTGAAGGGTTTAAAATTTTTTCGAATTATTTATATAAGATTAAGAAAGTAAATTTTGTTTTCAAAACAAAATTTATAATTTTTGAATTATTTAATTGATATATTTATAAATAATCTTTAAAAAGTTAATCCTACTCTGTACTTTAAGATAAATTTATTAATAAATATCAAAATAAATTTATACTGATTAAATTTAATTTATTTCAGAAATTAGCCAAATACTCCAGCTATTTATAGGATTTAAGTAGTGTAAATCAAATTGTGAAAGAA
>Ga0163110_10000533_pt1 | contig 18118 bp, 15 predicted proteins | sample CRUFie1St17metaG_FD_108703 | JGI IMG/M metagenome (GOLD analysis project Ga0163110, IMG submission 108703) | Marine microbial communities from the Costa Rica Dome - CRUD Field 142mm St17 metaG | ecosystem: Environmental > Aquatic > Marine > Oceanic > Photic zone | place: Costa Rica: the Eastern...
GATGAGACCAAATTAATTGAGATAAATATCATTACAAATTAATCAGCCTAAGTTTAATTTTGTCAGTAGATTTTAGTTGTGATAAATAGTTTAATGAACTTATGTTGAGCTGAAGAATCCTTGGATACCCCCCTGTGGTTTGGCAATCTCTATGAAGTATAATCATTTTACCAGATGGAGTCAATTGAACAGAACCTGGCAATACTGGTGATGAAATAATTGATTTTGTACCAACTTGAAGTTTTTCAACAAGATTATAGGCCATTCTGTTATTAGTGCTAATTGTAAATTCATTTTTAAACAATTTATTTTTTGAATTACTAGATAGTAAATCAAATTCAGGACCTTTGAAAACTTCCATTGATCTGTTTAATTTAAAATTAAATCTATCCCATTTTAAAATTTTATTTTTAGATTTTTTTGAAACTTTTATTTCATCATTTTTCTTTAAGTAGTATGAATCAGTAATATTACTGAAGAATGACTTACTACCAAAAATAGACTTTACCTTAAGACCTCCTGAAATAGCTATATAGCATCTAGCACCATTAATAGTATTATTTAATTTTAATGTGTCTCCTAACTTGACATTAATTGGTTGATACATTTTGACAGGCAATTTATTAATTAGAGGATTAAAATCTCCACCAGTAATGGATATAACATAATTACCATTAAAAACTAGGGTTGGTCCAGTTAGTGTAATCTCAAAAAGAGATTCATTTTTTTCATTATTGACAATTTTATTTGCAGCCCATGCACTTTCTTGATCCATAAAACCAGAGGTTGGTATTCCAATATTTCTATACCCATGTCTTCCCCCATCTTGTATTGTTGTGAAAAGACCTGGCTGAATTACTTTAATCATTTATAAATTGGTTTTACTAAATTCTCTTTTTTCATTTGTTGATATTTTTTGCCTGATATTTCAATAAATTGAATTTTGTCACCAGGCTTAGCAAAACAGGGATTTTTAGATTTTAAATCAAAAAAGTCTAAAGGTGAAATACCAATAATATGCCATCCTCCAGGACTATCTTGAGAATAAATACATGTTTGGTTTAATGCAATACCAATAGAACCTTTTTTTATATTTAAAGAGGGAATTTCTTTTCTTTCACAATGAAGTTTCTCGTTAGTAAAACCCATATACATGAAACCAGGTAAAAATCCCATTGACAAAACATCATATACTTTTGATTTGTGAATATTTATAATTTCTGATGGAGATAGTTTTTTTTCTTTTGCCAAATTTTCAAGATCAACTGCGTATTTAAAATTATAACAAACTGGGATTTGCCATATTTTATTATACTTAGAGAGATCATCCTCTGTTTCTTCAATTCTTTTTAATTTTTTGATAAGATCATCAGCTGAAATTTTAGTTCTATCAAAAATTACTAGAATTGAATTAATAGATTGTACAATATCTACAATACAATCATTCATGTGTGTCACAATTCTTTTTTTAGTATTGGAAATATTACTGATTAATTTAGAATTGGTTGGACAATTATATGATATTAAAATAGACCTCTCGTTAAAAACAAAATATGTTTTAGGGTTACCTTCCATTAAATTCTTTTTTTATTTTTTTTAGTATATCGATAGAATTATTGGTGTCAGAATGAATACAAATCGTGTCAAACTTTATTTTTTGAAAATTTCCATTTATTGTTTTTACAGAATCAGTTTCTTTAATATTTCTTATATGTTCTATAACATTATTCGGATCTGTAATTAAGGCATTTTCATTTTCTCTTGAAACTAAACTTAAGTCATCATTGTAATTTCTGTCTCCAAATACCTCATAGGCAATACTGAACCCTCTTTTTAAAGCTCTCTTTTCAATTTCAGATTTATACGGAATATATATAGAGTATTTTTTTTTGAATTCTTTTAATGTATCCAAGTATAAGTTGGAAAGGTCAGCATCTATTATCATCTGATTATAAAGTGCCCCATGAGCCTTAATATGGTTTAAAGTAATACCATATGAACTTGCAATTGACTCAAGAGATTTAATCTGAGAAATTATACTATGTGACAATTCAGAAGGTGAAATATCTATTTTTTTTCTTCCAAAATTAATTTTATCTGGGTAAGATGGATGAGCTCCAATTTTTACTTTATTTCTAATTGAAATTTCAACACATTCAATCATACTTCCATTATCTCCTGCATGACCTCCACAAGCAATATTACATGAATCAATTAGTGGCATAATAATATGCTCATTATTAAGACCCTCACCTAAATCACAATTAATATGTACCATTATATAAGAGTAATTAAACCTTTAGCTCCAAGTATTATTGATAATATGAATATCACAGAACCTAAAATATTTTGAAATTTATAACGATATCTTTGGCTGATTATACTTTTATTATTAATCAACCATAAAAGAATGATTGCTATAATTGGTAGCAAAAGGCTGTTAGAAAACTGGGCAAATTTTATTATTTCAATTGGATTTAACTCTACCATTGATGCAATTACACCACTAAATAAAATAATAATCCAAATAGCTCTAAATTTTTGACTTTTTAATGAATCATCCCAGTCAAAGCAACTTTTGGCAACATAAGCCGCGGCTAGTGGTGCTGTAATGGAGGATGTAATGCCTGAAGCAAATAAACCAATTCCTAAAAAATAGATTGCAAATTTTCCATATAGAGGTTCAAGACCTTTAGCTAAGTCAATTACCCCATTTACATCTTTATTATTTACAGATGCAGCAGTTATTATAATTGATAATGAGATTAGACCACCAATCAGAATTGAGAAAAAACTTTCAAATCTTGCAACTTTTAACTTGTTTGAAGAGCCCCACTTTTCAGAAACCAATGACGAGTGAAGAAATAGGTTATATGGAACAACAGTCGTACCGACTAGACCTAGAACTACCATTATATTATTTGAATTTAGTTCTGGTGACAAAATTCCATTTAATAGGCTTTCAATGTTAGGTTTAGTCATAATTGCAGTAATGAAAAAAGAAATGCTCATAATTAGAACTAATAGTACAAGAAACCTTTCTAAAATTTTGTAGTTACCTTGATAAAGAATTATGAATGCAATTAGCCCAATAAAAATTGGTATAGAGTTAATTGACTCTGAATTTAGAATTGCAGATATTCCCAGCGAAGCTCCTGTTATATTTCCAGCTTCATATGCTGCATTTCCAATTAATATTGAACAAATAATTAATACTAAAAAAAGTCTATTAATAAATTTGGACTTAATATTAATTCTAATAACCTCTGCTAAGTTCATCTTTGTAATTAATCCAATCCTTAGAGACATTTCTTGAAGAACAATCGTAGAAAAGATTGATAAAAGAATAGCCCATATTAAAGAATAACCAAATGAGGCTCCTGCGATAGTGCATAGAGTAACAGTACCAGGCCCTATAAAAGCAGCAGCAATTAAAGCACCTGGTCCTATATCTCTAAACCATTTCATTATGGGATATATATCTTATCTCCGAGAAGTATAGCATTAAGAAAGAGTCTATTAGTTCCATACCATGCACCTCTAAAATTAGGGTTATCTGCAAACATTACAGCAATTCCCTTACCAACTTTAGACACAACTAAAGAAACAGATTCTTTTATTTTTGACTTATTATTTTCCGAAAGAAATCCATCAATCAAGGAATCATCTGTGTATCTTACAACTGACGAATAACTATTTTTTGAAGGTTTAAGCCATATTGAATTATTCTTGTATAGTGGCAAAGTATTATTCTCATAACCAAAAGCTAATGGATGAGTTAGATCTATTATTGAATTTAATATAACTCCCCCAATCTGCTCCTTACCTCTGTTTTCTCTTGCATCTCCATAAGCAAGGTAATTTATTTCATCAGATTCTTCTTTTTCAAGAAGACTTTCATCAACTATGTTTTTATCAATTAGAAATTTAGATCCACTTCCAATACTTATAATTGTATTACCATTTTCTGCCCATGTCTTTATTTTTTCAATCTGACTATCGGAGAACTTGTAATTTCCAGAAACTAATACAAGTACATTGTATTTATCCATTGAAATATTATCAAAGTTTCTGATTGGAACCTTTGTTATTGGCATTCCCACTCTTTGATCAAGTAAATGCCAAACCTCACCAGCTTCATATGCTCTAACACCAGTTCCAATTAACATCATAGCACTTGGTTTATTAACTGGCATAACATATCCACTTCCTAAATCAATTCCTGACGAGCTAAGTCCACTCTCAACTGAATAAATATTAACATTATACTTTTTTTGTACACTTTTCATTTTCTCATAAAGTTCATTTGAATTTAATTTCTTCTGAATTGATAATGGGATTATAAGAGAACCATAACTAAAGGTCTTACTGCCAGATGAAGTCTGAATTGTAAATGGTTTAAATGATGCAGATGTTAATATGTCATTGTTTAATAGGTCATATGTTACAGCAGGAATATTATAGTCTTGGGAGTCTAATATATATGCATAATTTGATTGAGAAAATGTATTAACCTCAAAAAGACCATCAACATCGTCAACTTCTTTTCCTGCAAAATCTTTGTTAGATGAAGAATAATCTATATCATAAATATTTGCCATTGACCAAGCTGATGCATCATAAAAAACACTATCTCTATATTTCTCGTGCGTTTCAAAGAATGAACGAACCAACCTGTAGTTTTTTTGAACTGTTGGAACATAGAACTGATCTTTATCTCTTAATACCTTAATATCATGAATTTTTAATTTGTCAATAAATGCTTTGGTTTTGTTTTTATCATTACCCTGATTAAATATGTATCCTCTTACTTTTTCTCTGGATGAATCTGTTAATGCTGACTTGTAAAAATTACTTTGATAGTCTTTTAGTTTCTCTTTGTTTGCAACAGAGGCTTTAACAGTTGTCATACCAGATATATATTGGTTTTTAATTGTAAATGGAAAAGTAATTTCACCAAATTGAGTTTTTTGTTTAAACCCTCTAGAACTAGCTTGTTCAAAAAGAAGTCCAATTCCACCTAAATAATCTGGATATGCAGATCCATAACCTGGATAGGTTCTATCAAATATTTCTCTTGTAAAATAAAGAGTTCCTATTTCATCTAATGCTTCCGCAAAATATGAGCCAAATAGAAAATTAAAATATTCATAATTCTCTTTTGGAATAACAGGATTTAGAGATCCGTTTGGTTTAAATGGAACAAAGAAATAAGTACTGTTTGTACCCATTTCATGAAAGTCAGCAGTAACATTTGGTTTCCATGAATGGTACCATTTAAGCTTACTTCTACTCTCCGGGTGAATCCCCAAATACCAATCTCTGTTTAAATCAAACCAGTAATGATTTGTTCTTCCTCCAGGCCAGTATTCATTATGTTCAGCATCTTGAGGATCATCGACTAGAGGTGATCCCTTATATGTGTTTACCCAATGGGTATGTCTGTCTCTACCATCGGGATTTAAAGTAGGGTCAATCAAAATAACAGATTCAGATAAATATTTGCTTATTTCATCTGATTTTGATCCTATGAGAGTATAAGCAGTTAAAAGCGCTGCCTCAGATGTTGAAGGTTCATTTCCATGTACACTGTAGGCTAAATTGATTATTACAGGAAGATCCTCTGGTTTTGATTCCTCTAAATAATTTGGATGTTCAGGATTTAGGTATGAGATGTGATTTTCACGAATTTTTTCAAGTTCAAGAATTTTATCAGATGAACTTATTGCTAGTATTACGAGCTTTCTTTTTTCATATGTCTCTCCATAATGCATTATTTGTGCTTTATCTGACACGTTAGATAGATATTCCATGTATGAGACAATTAGATCATGTCTTGTTTGCATTTCTCCAATTGGATATCCCAAAAATTCCTCAGGTGATTTAATATTCTCGTCAAATGGAGCGTATTTTTCGTAATAATAATCTTGAGAAAATAATGAACCAATAAATAATAAGTTTAATAATAGAATCTTTTTCATAATAAATTAAGTTTATATAAATATATTCATTTTGATTTTTTTTAACACCTGTAATTTAAGTATTTACTTATATTTGGAATCATTAAAATCCATTTATGAGGAATATTATAGGAGTAATTTTATTTCTGTTTTTGAGTATTACTGTCCATTCTCAAAATTATTGGCAACAAAATGCTGATTATAAAATTGAAGTTGATGTTAACGAAAGGAATAACACCTACAAGGGTAATCAAGAGATTGTTTATAAAAACAATTCAAGAGATACATTAAATAAAATATTCTTTCATCTCTATTTTAATGCATTTAAAGTAGGAAGTGACATGGCTGTAAGATTAAAAAATGGAGATGATATTAATACAAGATTTGATGTTGATATTAGTGAATTGAAAGCTGATGAAGAAGGTTTTTTAAATGTTACTAATCTTAAACAAGATAACATAAAAGTCGAAACTTATCTATCTGATACTATTCTAGAAGTAACTCTTGCCAAACCCTTAAAGCCAGGAGATTCTTCAATTTTTACTATGGATTTCAATGGACAAGTCCCAATTACAATAAGAAGAGCAGGAAGAGATTCACCAATGGGAGTCAAATTTTCGATGGCTCAATGGTATCCAAAAATATCTGAATATGATTATGAAGGATGGAATACTGCCCCATATACCGGAAGAGAGTTTCATGGTGTCTGGGGAGATTTTGATGTAACTATAAAAATAGATGAAGATTACATTGTTGCGGCTTCTGGATATCTTCAAGAGAGCGACCCTTCAAACCCAAAACTTGGAAAGAAATCTGGTAATAAAAGAATATGGAATTTTATTGCTCCAAAAGTTCATGATTTTACATGGGCTGCAGATCCTGATTATATTCACGATGTATATGAAGGACCAAATGGTGTTAAATTGAATTTTTATTATAAAAATGATCCTAAAATTATTGACAATTGGAAAGCTGTTCAACCAGTTACTGCAGAGCTTATGGAATTCTTTAATGAGAATATAGGAGTTTATCCCTACAAGCAATATTCGGTAGTTCAAGGAGGAGACGGTGGAATGGAATATTCAATGCTTACTTTAGTTAACTATGGTAATGAATTTGTTCCACTAGTGAGTGTAACTTCTCATGAACTCGCACACGCATGGTTTCAGGGTGTATTAGCCACAAATGAAATGAACCACGAGTGGATGGATGAAGGTGCAGCTAGTTTCTTTGGTGATTTAGCAGAAAGTTTTGTTCTTGGTTCTAATTTTATTAATAGCATAAGAAGTTCATATGCAAGTTATATTAGACTAGCAAATTCTGGACAAGAAATGCCTCAATCAACAAATGCAAATAGATATAAGTTCAATAGAGCATATGAGTCTACTGCTTATTCAAAGGGTTTCGTTTTTTTAAGTCAATTAAGATATATAATAGGTCTTGATGCTTTCAATGAAACCATAAAGAACTATTACAATACTTATAAGTTTACACATCCTCTTCCTAATGATCTGAGAAGAATTGCTGAACAGTCATCAGGAATACTCTTAAATTGGTACCTGACAGATTGGACTCAGACAACAAACAAGATTAACTATGCCATCAATCAAGTTGAACAGAGTAAAAATAAATCTTTAATAACATTAGAAAGGATAGGTTTAATGCCAATGCCACTTGAAGTATTAGTAGAATATAAAGATGGCACTGAAGAGTTTTACTACATACCTATTTCTTTAATGAGAGGTGAGAAGAAACAGCCTTCATATGCGAAGAGTTGGACACAAGTTAAAGACTGGTCATGGGCATATAAAAAATATACTTTGGAGATCAATAGTGAATTAGAATCTATCAAATCTATTGATATAAATCCTACAGGACTTATTGCTGACACTGATAATTCAAATGATATAATTATATTCGATTAAAATGGAGAAACTATTATTAATTTTTGAAAATATTTCATCTCTTAATAGGGCCTTAATCATTGTGTCTGGAATTACTCTATTCTGGGTAATTGAGGGGATAGTTCCTTTTAAATTTCTCAACTACAAAAAATGGAGACACTCAATTCCAAATTTTTTATTAACACTTACTACGATAATTGTAAATTTTTTCTTTGCATTTCTTCTAGTTTTTGCTGCTGATTGGACAAATGAAAACAATTTTGGAGTTATACATCTTGTAAATTCATCAACATTAATTAGCATAATCCTAGGACTACTAGTTCTAGACCTGATTGGTGCTTATTTACCCCACCTCGTTCAACATAAGGTTAAATTTCTCTGGTATATTCACATAGTCCATCATACCGATCATAAAGTAGATACTACTACAGCTAATAGGCACCATCCTTTTGAGAGCGTCGTGCGATTTGTATTTACCTTTATTGGAATTTTTGTTAGTGGAGCGCCAATAGGACTTGTCCTAATGTATCAATCCTTATCTGTAATAGCATCTCAATTTAATCATGCTAATATTCAGATTTCTAATAAAGTTGACAAACTCCTTAGCTATGTTATTGTATCTCCTAACATGCATAAAGTTCATCATCACTTTGAGCTTCCGTACACTGATTCAAATTATGGAAATATTTTTTCAATATGGGATAGAATATTTGGAACTTACATGGAATTAAGTAAAGATAAAATAACATATGGGGTTGATACTGATTTAGATGAAATACAAAACTCTAAGTTTACTAGTCTGATTAAAAGACCATTTAAAAAATGGTATAATCACTTCAACTAATACTTTCAATTTCAGATAAAAGATTACTAATATCAATTGAAGATTGACTTCCACTTTTCATGTTTTTTAATTTAAAAATATTAGATTTTACCTCTTCATCACCAATAATCACAACATAATCAATTCCTTTTTGATTTGCATAATCTAATTGCTTTTTGATTTTTACATTTGAAGGATATAACTCACAAGTGATATTTTTTTCTCTTAATTTGTCTAAATACGATAGAATACTGTCTAGTTCAAGGCCAAAATTTAAAAAAAGAAAAGATTTTGAGGAATTTAATTCACTTGGAAATAATCTTAACTCATCCAATATCATAAATATTCTATCAAAACCAAAAGATATTCCAAATCCACTTAGTTTTGGATTATTTTTTTGAACTAGATCATCATATCTTCCCCCTCCTCCTATTGATCCAATTTCGTACTCTTTTGGTGAGGATACTTCAATGATTGTTCCTGTATAATAACTAAGACCTCTTGCAAGAGATAAATCAACTTTAATATTTATATTATTTAAATTAAACTTTTGTGAGGTGTAAATTATTTCATCAAGTAAATCAACTCCATTTAAAGAAATATTATTTGAATCAAAAATAGTCCTTAAATTTTCGATTTTCTCTTGGTTAGTCCCTGTAATATCAAGAAGAGACTTTAATAAATTAATTGAGTCATCTGACAGGTTTCTGTCTTTTAATTCTTTCAAAACACCATCGATTCCTATTTTATCTGTCTTATCAAGAACAGAAGCTATTTCTGTGACAGTTTCCAACTTCATTAATTTGGAAACTCCCTCTAATATTTGCCTATTGTTAATTCTGAGATCAACTTTTGGCAATCCTAATCTATTGAAAACAGAGTCATAGACTTTAATACACTCTAATTCGTGTAATATATTTGACTCACCAATAATATCAACATCACATTGAAGAAACTCTCTATATCTTCCTCTTTGAGGTCTCTCTGCTCTCCAAACTAATTGAGTTTGGAATCTTTTAAATGGGAATGAAATATCATTTAAATTTTGAGAGATAAATCTAGATAGCGGTACAGTAAGATCGTATCTTAAAGCCTTATCAGATAATGAATTAGAAAATTTAGATAGTTTGTTATTTTTAAAAGCATCTATATCAGCTTTCTTAATTTTATCTCCTGAAGACAATATTTTAAACATTAAATTATCCTCATCATCACCATATTTTCCTATAAGTGTAGTTAAATTTTCAAATGAAGGAGTTTGAATCTCTTGAAAATTAAATGATTTAAAACAATCTTTCAAAACATTTAGTAAATATTCTCTTTTTTTTAATTCTAAAGAAGAAAAATCTCGGGTACCCTTTGGTGTATTAAGTTTTTGAGACATCAAAAAATAATTTGATAATCAGTATGTAATAAAGTTATGAAATTATTTCTTTTCAGGCTGAAGCTCGAAGTTTAATTGAGCAGAAACTTCTCTATGAAGTCTTATTGAAGCCAGGTAACTTCCAATTCTTTTTATAGATTTACCCGGTATGGAAATATTTTCTTTTTCAACCTCAATCTTCTTATCAAGGAGGCTTTTAGCAACATCAGCATTTGAAATTGAACCAAATAGCTTACCGTCTGGACCAACTTTAGCGGAAATTTTAAGTTCTAATTTAGAAATTTTAGCTGCGGTTTTTTCAGCTGCTTCAATTATTGACTTTTCTTTAAATGCTTTTTGCTTCAAATTCTCAGCAAGTACTTTTTTTGCAGATTCAGTAGCCAAAACAGCCTTTCCGGTAGGAATCAAAAAGTTTCTACCATATCCTGCTTTAACAGAGACTAGCTCATCTTTAAAACCAACATTTGCAACATTTTCTTTTAGTATAATTTCCATAACTACTTTAATAAATCTCCAACATATGGAAGTAAACCAAGGTGCCTAGCTCTTTTTACAGCTACTGCTACTTTTCTTTGATACTTAAGTGAAGTACCAGTTAATCTTCTTGGTAAAATCTTTCCTTGCTCATTAATAAATCTACTTAAGAAATCAGGGTCTTTGTAATCAACATATTTAATACCTGATCTCCTAAACATACAATACTTTTTTGCTTTTGAAGTATTTATGTCTAGTGGAGATAAATATCTTATCTCACCTTCATTCTTAATTTTAGATTGTTCATCAATACCTGCCATAATTAACTTGCCTTTTTTGTATTTCTATTTCTTCTTTTTTCAGCCCAAGCAATTGCATGTTTATCAAGAGTAACTGTAAGATACCTCATTACCGTTTCATCTCTAGTAAATTCAACTTCAAGAGAAGATACAATGTCCGCTGGTGCAGTATATTCTAATAGATTATAAAAACCACTATTCTTGTTTTCAATGGTATATGCTAGCTTCTTTAGCCCCCATACCTCTTTATTAATTATTTTTGCTCCATTAGACTTTAATGACTTTTCGTATTTGTCTACAGTCTTTTGAACTTGCTCTTCTGAAAGGGCAGGATTTAAAATAAACACAGTTTCGTAGTTTTTCATCTTAAAATCTTAGGCCGCAAAATTAGGGTATTAAATATTATCTGCCAAATTTATTTTACGGTTAAACAGATACTAAACTGGGTCAACATCTACGATGATTCTAACACTTCTGTATTTAGAAATAGAATCAAAGCTTTTTTGAATTTTCTGAAAAACATTTCTAAATTCATTAAGCTCTTTTAGATTTCTAAGTTTAATTAGAAATTCTTTGTGATATTTATTCTTAATTCTAGAAATTTGTGGGTATACAGGTCCTAATATTACTCCTTTAAAATTATCTCTTACTATGTTATTTAACCAATCTGCAGAACTATTTAATTTTTCATAACTTTTATCTTTAATAGTTATTCTAATCAATCTCACATAAGGTGGATAATTATAATCTTTTCTTTCTTCTAATTGATTCTCATACATTTTTTCATAATCATAATTTATAACATGTTTGATGATGGGATGTTCCGGTTGATAAGTTTGAAGAAAAACTTTACCAATATCACCAGATCTTCCTGATCTTCCTGCGACTTGAGTTAATATCTGGAAAGCCTTTTCATGAGCTCTAAAATCAGGAAAATTTAAAAAATGATCAGTATTAATTACACCAACCAAACCAACATTTTTAAAATCAAGACCTTTAGTGATCATTTGTGTTCCAATCAGAATATCTATTTCATGATTTGCAAATGAATTAATTATTCTATCAAAAGAAAATTTTCCTCTTGTTGAATCCCAGTCCATTCTTTTCGTTTTAGCATTTGGAAAAATTTCTTTAACAATTTCTTCAATTTGCTGTGTTCCGTCTCCTTTATAACTCATGGTTTCAAGTCCACATGAATTACATTTAGATTCAGCTTTTGAAGAAAATCCACAATAATGACACTTAAGCATATTTGATGATAGATGATATGTAAGACTAACATCACAATTATCGCACATCACATTTTGACCACATGAATCACATATCCATTGTGGAGAATAACCTCTTCTATTCCTGAATAGAATTATTTGTTTACCCAGTCCTAAAGTATTATTAACTTCCTCTACTAATTTTTCTGAAAATATTGAACTAAAGCTATTTTTAATCTCATTCCTCATGTCTAAAGGAATAATATTTGGCATTTTAACATTCCCAAATCTATCTTTTAATTTCACGTAACCATATTTATCATTTTTGGCATTACTAGCAGATTCAATGGATGGAGTTGCAGATCCTAAAACAACTTTTGAATTATTAAGTTTAGATAAATATATTGCAGCATCTCTTGCATTATACCTTGGTGATGGATCTTGCTGTTTATATGAGGTTTCATGTTCTTCATCAACTATAATTAAACCAAGATCATTAAATGGAAGAAATACTGAAGACCTAGCACCCACAATTAGTTGAGCAGATTCCCTGTTTTTATTTATACTTTCCCAAACTTCAGTCCTTTCATTAAGAGAATATCTTGAGTGAAACACTGAAATTTTATTACCAAAATTTAATTTAAGTTTCTGAATGATCTGAGTTGTCAAGGAAATTTCAGGAAGTAAATAAAGAACTTGTCTACCTGATTTTAGATAAATTTCTATTAGTTTTATATATATCTCAGTTTTTCCGGAAGATGTAACACCATCAAGAAGAACTACATCTTTATTTTTTAATTGATCATTAATCTTATTTAGTGCTGTGGATTGAATACTAGAAAGTTTATTTATTTTTTGATGAAATTTTTGTTCACTTTCATTCCTATCAATTTTTATTTTTTTAATTGATATAAAACCTTTTTCCTCAAGTCCTTTCAAAGAGTTATCTGAAAAATTAATTGTATTTTTTAAATCTTTAACCTTTAAATATGAATTAGATTTTGTCTTGCTAATAATATTTAATAAGATTTCCTTTTGCTTAGGTGACTTTTTAAGAGTATCAAGAGATGTATCTATAGTTTCTTTTTTCAAAAAGATTACTCTTACTAATTTAGGCTTGTAAATTTCATTTATTTCAAAATTTAGTTCAACAACGTTCTTTTTAATCATTCCTTGGATTATTGAATAGGTACTTTTCTTATCAATTATTTCCGAAACCTCATTAATTTTTAGATTTTTAAAATCAAGTGCCTCATAAATTAAAAACTCCTCTTCTGTCAGTTTTTCAATAGCTTCATTATCTATTTCCTTTTTTATGATTATTGTATCACTCTCAAGAAGAAATGTGGATGGAATTGCTGCCTTTAAGACATCCCCGATTGGGGTAAAATAATATTTTGATATCCAACTCCAGAATTCAATTTGTAATTCAGTTACAAGTGCTTTCTTATCATATGAAAACTCAATAGGTTTTAATTTGCTAAAATCTGGTTTTTGATTGTGGATCTGTTTTATAACTCCCGTGTAAATTTTTCTTTTTCCAAAACTAACTGCTACTCTATAACCTACTCCTAATAATTTACTTTGCTCTATTGTAAGTTGATATGTAAATGTTCCTTGTATAGGGAGAGGGAGAATAACATCTGCATAGTAATTCATAGTTAATTATAATATATTCTTTCTAATTTAGCAATTAGCCTGATGAAAAAGATATTAATATTTATTAGCCTGTTGTTCTCTTTTATTTGTCAGTCTCAAGAACAACAACAAATTGTAAAAGGAAAGGTTCAAAGCGAAACCAGCAAAGCAATTCTTCAAAACGTTCATGTACTTAATCTAACCAAAGTAAAAGGTACGATTACAAATAATGAAGGTGAGTTTGAAATTAATGCTAAACTAAATGACACTTTATATTTTTCTTACATAGGATATAAACCCCTTAAAGTTGTGGTAACTAATGATTTAATTCGATTTGATGAAAATACAATAGAATTAACTGAGCTAGCATTTGCTCTAGAAGAAGTTATTATCAAGCCATATCAACTCACAGGTTACCTAGAAATTGACGTTAAGAATGCCCCTGTTAATACATCAACCAGATATAGAATTATCGGGTTACCAAATCTAGGTTATGAGGCAGGAAGAAGATCTCGATCTGGACTATCAAAAGTTATTGGTGCCATCTTTAATCCTGCTGATTTTTTAAATAATCTTTTTAAACAGAAATCTGCTAAAATGGATAAGCTAAGATTAATGAGGGAAGATTCTGAGATCAAAAATCTTTTGTCAACAAAGTTTGACCGTGAAGTTTTAGTTCAACTTTTAGGTGTAGATAAGGTTGATATAGATGAAATCCTAAGAAACTGCAATTTTTCTAATACTTTTATCCAGCAGGCCAATGATCTTCAGATAATGGAGGCAATCAATGAATGCTATGATGAATACAAGCTTCTTGAATTTTAATATACTATCTAGTTAGCTTATCTTTGCTCAATGAATGAATTTAAATTAGATTCAATTTCTCCGATTGATGGAAGATACTTTGATAAAACCAAAGTTCTAAATAAATATTTTAGTGAAAAGGCATTAATTTTTTACAGACTAAAAGTTGAAATTGAATATTATATTTCACTTTGCAAGACTGGGATACCCCAACTTAAAAACTTTGATTCAAAGAAGTTTAAAGAATTAAGAAAAATTTATCAGGAATTCTCTCATGAAGATGCAGTTGAAATCAAAGAGATTGAGAAAGTTACCAATCACGATGTCAAAGCGGTTGAATATTTTATAAAAAAGAAATTTGATCTTCTTAAATTAAGTGAACATAAAGAATTTATTCATTTTGGTTTAACATCACAAGACATAAATAATACAGCTATTCCATTATCCATAAAAGACTTTTTAGAAGAAGTTTACATTCCAATGATAAATAACCTTCTTAGTTCGATAGATAAAAATTGTAAGGATTTAAAAGATATAACTATTATTTCAAGAACTCACGGACAACCTGCCTCTCCAACCAAACTTGGTAAAGAATTTAGAGTATTTTGGACAAGAATAACTAATCAACTATCAACTTTAAAAAAAATTCCAAATTCTGCAAAGTTTGCAGGAGCTGTAGGGAATTTCAATGCTCATAAGGTGGCATACCCAAAAATTGATTGGAAGGAATTCGGTCAAAATTTTATAGAAAATGAATTGAATCTTAACTATTCTTTTCCAACAACTCAAATTGAACATTATGACTCACTTGCAGCTTTGTTTGACAATTGTAGAAGAATAAATAATATTTTATTAGATATGAGTTTAGATATATGGACATACATATCTCATGATTATTTTAAACAAAAAATAATTAAAGGAGAGGTTGGGTCATCAGCTATGCCTCACAAAGTTAATCCTATTGACTTTGAAAATGCAGAAGGAAATATTGGTTTAGCTAATTCAATATTTGATTTTCTATCAAATAAATTACCAAAATCAAGACTACAGAGAGACCTTAGTGACAGTACTGTTTTAAGGAATATTGGTGTTCCTTTTGGACATTCCTTGATCTCTTTTGAATCTATCCTCAAAGGTCTTAATAAGATATATGTTAATGAGGAGAAAATAAACCAAGATATCGAAGAGAATTGGATTGTTGTATCTGAAGCTATCCAAACAATATTAAGAAGAGAAGGATATAATAGACCATATGAGATCATAAAGGAACTAACTAGAAACAATCAAAAAATTGATAAAAAATCTATTCATAAATTTATTGATAAGCTTAAAGTTAGTGACACTATTAAAAAAGAGTTAAAACAAATCTCTCCTTATAACTACACAGGCATATAGTTTTAAATTCATTTTATGAAAAAAATTAAGTTTTATCTACTGACATTTATAATTGTATTTAATGGATGTAAAAAATCAGGTGATGATGAAGACCCAAATATTATTAGAATTGAGACCGACCTCGAAATAAGTGATTTTATATGGAAAGGATTAAATCAATATTATTATTGGCAAGAAAGCGTAGTAAACTTATCAGACAATAAAAAAGAAAATGAATCTGATTATGCTTATTATTTAAGTCAAAACACTAATCCTGAAACATTTTTCAATTCACTTCTTCATCCTGATGACAATTTTAGTTGGATAGTTGATGATTACATTGAACTAGAAAACATGCTTCAAGGAATTGACAATTCTGATGGAATGGAATTTGGATTATATGTAGAATGCAACGACCAAAATATCTTTGGATTTGTTCGATATGTTCAAAAGGGTTCTGACGCTGAATCTAAGGGAGTAAAAAGAGGTATGGTTTTTAGTGATATTAACGGTACTAGACTTAATAGGGATAACTACAGAGACTTACTTTATAATCAAACTAGTAACTCTTACACTTTAAAATTTTCTCAGATTAGTTATAATCAGAATAATCAATGCGCAAATATAATACCAGGACAAGAGGATATAACATTGGTTAAATCTAGAATAGTTAAAAACCCGATTCATATCTCCAAAATTATTGAAATTCAAGGACAAAAGGTTGGATACCTTATGTATAATCAATTTGTAGGAGTTGTAGAATCAGAAGGAAAAGATTATAACTCAGAACTCAATAATGTTTTCTCTAATTTTTTATCCAACGGAATTAATGATTTAGTTGTTGATTTAAGATATAATCCTGGTGGTAGAATTTCTACATCAATTAATTTGGCATCAATGATTACTGGTCAATTTAATAATCAAGTCTTTGCAAAAGAGAGGTGGAACTCTAAGTTAATGAATTATTGGGATGAGAATAGTCCTGAGTCTTTATTAAATAGGTTTACAAATAAACTAAGTAATAATGAATCAATATTTTCGTTAAATCTAGACAGAGTCTTTGTTCTTACGTCTGCAAGGACAGCATCTGCAAGTGAACTACTTATTAATGGACTAGATCCATACATTGATGTAATTCATATTGGCGACTTCACAGTCGGCAAAAATCAAGGTTCTATTACTGTTTATGACTACATAAACGATTCTAGAGATAAAAATCCCAATCATATGTATGCAATGCAACCAATAGTTCTTAAAATCGGTAATGTTGCAGGTTATACTGACTTTCCAGATGGACTCGAGCCTGATATTTTCATAAAAGAATCTTTACTGAATCCTGGTGTTTTAGGAGATATTGAAGAACCACTCCTAAAAATTGCGATTGATCAAATATTCGGGGATGCTTCATCAATTGATAATGACTATTTATTTAAAGAAATACCTTCCCCACTTGATAAATTGAAAGAAAGGATAATTATTGATGATAAGATAATTGAATAATTATTTAGTTAAATACATTTTCCTCCTTGAATAAAGATCAAAAAACGAATCATCGTTTAGATCATCAATAAATAATATGCTCTCTCCTGTACTTTTCATTTCAGGACCTAGTTGTTTATTCACATCAGGGAACTTGTTAAAAGAGAAGACAGGCTGCTTAATTGCATATCCGACTAGCCTTGGTTTAAAGTCAAAATCTTTAATTTTCTTTTCACCCAACATGACTTTAGTTGCAAAGTTAACATAGGGTTCTTTGTAAGCTTTAGAAATAAAAGGGACTGTTCTTGAAGCTCTTGGATTTGCCTCAATTATGAAAACTTTATCATCTTTAATTGCAAATTGTATATTTATTAAACCAATAGTATTTAGAGCTAAAGCAATTTTTTTTGTATGGTCTTTAATCTGTTTTACTGTAAATTCTCCTAAATTAAACACAGGAAGTGTGGCATTTGAATCACCTGAGTGAATTCCACATGGTTCAATGTGCTCCATAATACCTATAATATAAACATCCTCACCATCACAAATAGCGTCAGCCTCTGCTTCGATAGCACCATCAAGATAATGATCAAGCAGAAGTTTATTATTAGGAATCTTAGATAGAAGATCTACAACATGCTCTTCTAGCTCTTCCTTGTTAATTACAATTTTCATTCCTTGTCCACCTAATACATATGATGGTCTAACTAAAATAGGAAAGTTTAACTTTGAGGATAATTCAACTGCTTCTTTAGCACTCGTAGCCACACC
>Ga0163110_10000536_pt1 | contig 18094 bp, 14 predicted proteins | sample CRUFie1St17metaG_FD_108703 | JGI IMG/M metagenome (GOLD analysis project Ga0163110, IMG submission 108703) | Marine microbial communities from the Costa Rica Dome - CRUD Field 142mm St17 metaG | ecosystem: Environmental > Aquatic > Marine > Oceanic > Photic zone | place: Costa Rica: the Eastern...
ACCTCCGAGGCGGGGTTGGAAACGCTGACGCGCGCGGAGGGCCCGCAGACCGAGTCCCGCGAGGATGCAGCGCTCTGCTTTGTTTTCAACCCCGGGGAGAAGGAGAACCGCGAGGGTAAAACGGTCGCAGATTTTGAGCCCTTCTTCAACGTCTACAAGGCGGAGAGCATGGGCGACGCGGTGAACTTTGCAATGGGCGATGCGACGTCGGAGGCGACGCGCTACGGCATCCACCGCTTTGCAATTCTTGGGTACGAAAAGCTGGCCGCGGGCCTCACCGTCCAGGTGAAGACCAAGAAGACCTACAAGCGCGGGCGGAATCAAATCGCAGACGAGATCTGGTGGCTCCCGAGCCACATGGCGATGGCAGCGTCGAACGAGACGAGCATCGACGCCATTCTGCAAATGGTAGGTCGGTGCTTTGTGGATCTGAAGACAGTCGAGAAGCTGCCACGAAGCGACTGGCAGATTCACTTGCTGACGTCGGCATCGAACAGGGAGCGGATGGAAAAATACCAAGAGCTCGAAAGGATGTTTTCGATGGTCGGAGGCGAGGACTACCAAAACCGCCTGTTCGACGTTCTCAAGACAACCTTTTTGAGCTGGCAGAAGGACAAGCGCGTGAATTTTGACGCGCTCGGCATCCTCGGCGTGCGCAACACTCGCTTCTCAACGCTGCTCGGGATCTCAAAGGACACAAAGCTCTCCAACCAGGTCGGCGCCGCGTCGGCCCCGCCTCCGCCTTGGGCGTCGTCGGCGGCCGGCCCGTCGTCGGCGCCGGCGCCAGCGCCAGCGCCCAAGGAGAAGGGGAAAGGGAAGGCAAAGGCGTCGGCGTCGGCGTCGGCGTCGGTACCGACAAGGAAGTCGCAACGCACAAAGGACAGCGTCGACTCGCTCAACTTCCGAGCGCTTTTCGTGTCGCGGCGCTAGGATTGATAATTTACAATTCATCTGCTACTAGTAAGGTTTTGTACACGCACATGGACGCGTTTTTGGCGCGCAAGGCGCAGCAGCGCAGCCTCGAGCGCGGGACGTGGTACCAGCAGGCGCCGAGTCTCATCCGGAAGCGGTCGGTGTTTGCCGAGACCAAAGCGGCAAAGAAGGAGAAAAAGTCGGACAGCAGCAGCTCGTCGTCGGGCTCGGAGACGGACGGCGGAAGCAAGAAGGACAAGTCGAAGAAGAAGAAGAAGAAGAAGGGGCGTTGCTGGAGCGGCTACGAGCCCACGCCGGGCAAGGAGCCGTACTCCGACGGCAGCTGCCGCAAGAAGTGAGTGTGATTTTGTAATGCATTTTTGTAATTCAGCGTCTTTCTTCTGTGGCCGCCCTCTACCCCGTCTCCCTCCCGTCTCTCCTTCCTTCCCGGGTGCGGTCTCTTGTCCCTCGCTGCGCGCCTGACCGCGCGCGCGACAGCCTTCTACTGCCCACGCTGAAGCTCGGCGAGCTGCGTCATCGTGTCGCGGATCTTCTTCGTCGGGTCGATGCGCCCGCTCATGAGCCCCGTGAGCAGGTTGGTCTCCCACTCCACGAGGGCGCCGAAGACGACGAGGCGCGTGGTCTGCACCGACTTGCCAAGCGCGGCGTGCGAACCAAGCATGCGCCGAAGCACCTTCGCGGAGGCGTCGAGATTGCCAAGCAACCCGTAGTCACCGTCGGTGGCCGCCTCGAAGTCGGCCGTCTTGTCCCCGTCCGGCACCTTGCCCCGGGCAAACTCGCAGTTGGTGGCACAGTCGGGAATCATGATCTTGGCGCCGAAGACCGACTCCGCGTGCCCAAGCTCGGCGGCCCGGTCCATGACCGCCGTCATGAAGTTGCGGTCTTCGGTCCCGAGCCGTTGCATGCCCTCTTCAAGCTCCTTGACCGACCCGCCGCCGCCCTCCGACGTTGCCCCCGAGGCACCGGGCGCGGGCCCAACGGCGCGCTGGCGCGCGGGCGCCGGCGCCGGCGCCGGCGCGGGTGTGTACACGCCCGCTGACATCGCATTGTACCGCGGCTCCTCCTCGTAGTCCATCGAAGACGCGCCCAGGCTGCGATACGCAGGCGCATACTGCCGCGGCGCCGGCGCCGGCGCCGGCACGGGCTGCGCCGGCACCAGCAGCCCGTGGTCGATCTTGCCCTGCTTGTGCATCTTCTGCAGGAGTTTGGCCGTCTCCTGCTTCATCAGACCGAGGTCGTACGTGGGCCGTTCCGCAGTATCGTAGTCCTCCTCGGCGTGAGGGTTCACCTGCGCAATCGACTGCAGCGAAACACCGCCGCGCATGAGGCTCAGCAGCTGCGCCATCCAATCGGGGTCGCCGTTCAGATCGTTGTCGTCCACGCCGAGCGCCGACGCGAGCACCGGTTGCAGGTGAATGACGTGGAGATCGAGGCCGCTCTCGGCAAGGTCGCACGCCCGGATCGCCGTGGCGAACTCTTGCATTTCGGGCGGCAGCATCGTCATCGCCTGGGCGAACACCTTCTTCGACGGGATGGCACCGATCTGGATGGCCAGCTGCATGCACTGCGCGTCTGCAAGCAGAAAGACGGTCTTGACGTGGGTGGTCGCACCGTCGGCCGTGCCGATGACGACGACGACCGGCGGGTTCGAATACTGAGACTCGGCGACAACCTTCAGCTGGGGCCGCGTCCCGGCGCCCCCGTTCGACTCGGTGGGCAGGACGAACAGCTGGCGCGTGTAGTGGCCTTCCACCGGGATGGGCTTCGACCCAGTGCCGAAGGACAGCTTGCCTGCAAAGCCCGTGTCGACGTAGGGCATGCCCATGAGCGACTCGTAGAAGGCGTTGCCCGGCAGCTTGACCTTGACCTCGACGGAGCAGCCGACAATGTCGATCTCGGAATTCTGCATCTGCAGGCCGGCGTTCCCCGCCCGGTACACGGCAATCTTGTGGAGCAGCGGGTCGAGCGGCTCGTGCTTCACAAAGAGATCCGCGTTGTGGTCGCCGATGCCCGCCATGAACGCGCGCAGCATGAAGTGGTCGATGGACGCGTAGCACGCCTTCAGGTGCGTCGCGTAGTTCTTGAGCAGAGACAGGCGCTGCAGCACGTTGCCCATCACGCCCGTCCGACCGACAAGACCGTTGAGCTGCGTTTGGTGGAACTTGTCGAGCGCCGCCCCGCGCACGTCCCCGATGTAAGGAAGCGCGTAGCGGTTGCCGCCGTCCATCGCCACGTCGCCGCCACCCTCCGCCGGCGTGATCTCGTGACGCGCCGGGCCCCAAGGCATCGAGATCGCCCACGTGCGCGTGGCGGCGGCGCGGAAGGGCGCCCACTGCGCAAGGTACTTCACGATCATGTCGGTCATGGCACCCAGATTCGCGAGCGAGAACTCAATGTCGGCCACCGAGGCGTTGCGGCGCGGGAAATAGTCGCTGCCCGTGGGAAGCGCGACCATCTGCGCCAGATCGGTGTGCGTGGTTTGCCGCGTCACGCCGAACAGGTTGCACACCGCCCCGACCTCAAACTGCTGCGGCGCCGGCGGCGTCAGCGCCTCGTCCGAGTACGGCGAGCGGCGAGAGGCGTCGGGCTCGATGACGACCGTCTGCGCAAACTCCATCCCGACAACGTTCGGCGTGCTCGCGTTCGGCGAGCGGAACTCGATCTTGAGTCGGAGGTCGAAGGTCACTCCGTGGCCTTGGCGCTCGTAGAACTGCTTCTTCACTGCGCCGGTGGACAAGTCCTCCTCGACGCGCACCGTGCTGTCGCGAATGGTCTTCTGCGATCTTTTGACGTTGCCGATCTGGAACGACACAACGGCCACGCAATCCTTCGGGAAGACATGCAACCCACTCGGATAAAACAACCCCGGTTGCGCGTAGCTGGTCGTCTCGGGGAGATTCTCCAGCTCGTTGAAGACCGTCGCGGTGAGGTAGCCCACCACCGCCGTGTTGCGGTACGAATACTCCGACAGGTCCTCGTAGGAGCCTTTCGACATGTAGCTCGTGGCGACCCCGGCGTTGCGCAGCAGGCCCATGTACAACCGCACGCTCTCCTCGAGGACCTGTGGGTTTTCGTGCTGGCGCGCCTGTGCGAGAGGCAGGTCGCGGTCGCGCGTCGACATGGTGCGCTCACGGCTCGACAATTGCTTGGGCACGTCGCCGGTCACTCTTGTGCCACGACACCTCAAAGCGCGTGTCGTACACTAGGATAGTATTTTTTTTTAATATCTCGCCGCGCGAGGGAGCCCCACAGCGCAGTTTACATCTCATCTTTCGGGGCGTCGCCGGCGAGCGCCAGCTCCATGTTGGCGCAGATGAGGCACGACGACGAGCAGAGCACGCGCATACTGGCCGCGTTCTTGGTGCACTCGCCCGCCTCCGCCCACGCCTTGCAGCTTTCGTGTTTGTCCTTGCACACCTGGCGGCACACGCCGCACGTGGCCGGGCACTCGCGAAGCATCGCGCCCGGGTTGGCCGCGCACTGCTCTTCGCCCCAGATCTCGCACTGCGTGGAATTTTTGTCGGTACAGGTCTCGAGACTGCATGAGTTTCCGCACGCCTTCAAGACGGCACCCGGGTTTTCGTGGCAGCCGCCGTCCTTGGCCCAATTTGGGCATGAGTCGTCGAGGTCCACGGCCGTGCGCTCGCAAACGCCGCAGGCGATGGGGCAGTTGAGCGTCATGTAACTCGGGTTTTGCTCGCAGGCCCCCGACTCCTTCCAGCCGACGCAGTCGGGGTGCAAATCCCTGCACTCGGGAGTGCAGATGCCGCACGACGTGGGGCATTGCGACAGCATGTGGTCCGGGTTCTTCTCGCACTCGCTCGCCTTGGCCCACTCAGGGCAGTCGGCGTGGAGATCCTTGCACTCGAGCTCGCACGTCCGGCAGCTGTGCGCGCACAGCGTTTTCAGGCTCTCCTTGTTCTCGCCGTCGCACTCGCCGTTGGCCGCCCAGGCGGCGCAGCTAGGATTGCGATCGAGACAGTAGCCGAGGGCGGCGAGTGCGACGAGCCACATCTGTGTGTGTGTGTGTGTGTGCTAAGAGAGAACTACAACCTTATATGCCGAAGGTCGCTGCACACGCGTTTAGCGGACGAGCGCCGGCGTGACGAGAAACCACCCGACTCCGACGTCCGTCGTGTACGTCACGTCGCCGACGGGATCAAATTTGTAGCCGTTGATGTCCAAGCCGTGCGCCTCAAGGTGCTTCCGGAAGCCGCCCGCAAACTGCAGGATCAATTGCTCCTTGACGTCCATTGGAGCCTCCTGCTGCTCGTCCATCGGCTGCGTGGGCGCGAGCATCTCTTGAACGTGGGCCGCGCCCTCATCGTCCGACGTCACCAGGGAATAGATGGCGGCGCCGTCGTGCGGACGCGCCTCGGACGCCTTGTCAATCAGCGTCTTCGGCTGATTCTCGGGTTTGAACACGCTGTCAAAATCGTCCGTGCCGACTGTGGCAAGCTCCTCGCGCACGTACATCCGAAAGTGCTCCGCGAGGGCTTCGATGGCCTTTTCGCGTGCCCCGGACCGCGCGATGCCGGTTACACGCACGCTCAGAATCCAGTCGTGCTCGTTGGCATTGATTTTGTCTACAAACGTTTCGCCGCCGCGCACGCCCGTCGCAGGCTTAGTTTTCAGGCAGACGCCAACCCAGAACTCGCCAGCGTGGTACGCGAGCGGCGCAAAGCCGTTAAAGACCGAAAGTGGTAACTGCGCCTCGGTCGGCACCGCCGCCGCCGCCGCCGCCTCCGCCTCCGCCGCCGCGTCGGCCATCGTCCACCCTCTGCACTAAAGAAGTGCGGACATAATATTATGACAGCGTTCTACTCTCTCTCTTGCTACGCGTCCGCGCCGTCGCTGCCGTGTTTGCGGCGTTCTCCATCTTTGGCGCTACAATGGTCTTCGGAGGCGGCGTCACAGAAGGGGGCGGCGGCCGCTTGACCAGCTGAAGCGTGGTCTGCTTGTAGTTGCAGATTGGCGGGCCGGGCCACTCCGGGTCCAGCGCCGCCTCCTCGACGCTGCGGCTGACGCTGCAAGACGTGGCGCGCATGGCCGTGCGAGGACTGCCACCCTGTGCGGCAAGAGCTGGCTCTATTTTAGCGAGGACACACGCTCACTGCAAACACTGCTGCAACCGGGGACGCAAGCCTGTTGCAAACCGCATGCGCGGGTGCAGCGTCGACCACTCCGGCAACGCCTTGAAGTGACAATGCTCGACGATGCGCTTGTCCCCGGTCCGCCGTGGGACCTCCTGTGTCTCCACAAGGAAGAAGACGTACGACCTCTCGCCCGTGCGCTTGCAGCTGTAAAAGATTTGGTCTGTGGACGCGAGGCGGCACGCCGAAAGATCCAGCCCGCCCTCCTCGAAGACCTCCCGTACCGCGGCTTGCCACAGCGTCTCGCCCGAGTCTTTTTTGCCGCCGAGGTCTCCAAGCGCGGGCGGGCCGTTTGGCATGGTCTGGCGAGCGAGCCAAAACCCACCGTTTTGCAGCAACACAAACCCTCCCGCGAGAACATTTTCGTCGAGGCCCGCGAGAATCGCGCGGTGAACCGCGCCGGCGTCCGCGGCGTCGACGCCTGCCAGCACGGCCGGGTCCATGAGCGGCCCGAGGCCACCTGGCTTCGCCGTCGCCGTCGCCGTCGCCCTCGCTTTGCCGTTGCGCGCCGCGGCGGACAACCCCTCGTCGAGCTGCAGCGTCGGCCACGGTCCTTCAAAGAAGAGCTCCTTTTCGACGAGCTTGATGTCGTAGCCCTTCTTCTTCAGGATGTCGCGCTCGATCCGCTTCATGTCCAACCGCGTTCCGTCGTCCCGCTCCAGTAAAAATAGACCATCAAACTGCAAACTCTCCACCACAAACCCTTGGGCGGCCACGCCTTCGCGAACCACAGACAAGATCTCGTTTTCCTGGTGTTGAGCGAGCACCGCAAAGATGCTGCGATCGGCGGCCGCCGCATCCTTCTTCCCCTCTTTCGCGTGGCGTTCGCGCTCGCGCTGAACGTGTCCCTTAAAGAGATCGTGGTTGAACACCGAGGTGCGGAGGTCGGCCAGCTCGCGTGCAAGGCGTGCAATCCACGGGCTCTGGACGTCCGCCGGCATCCGCCGCTTCTCAAGCCAGTGTGCGTACTCGCCGCCAAAGACCAGGGAGATGACCAACGTTTTGACCGTGTCCTTGACGTCCTCGGTGATCCCGTGAACCTCCGCCACGTGCGCAATAAACCCCGGCCGGTCGTCGACCCACTGCTGCAGCATCGGCATCTGGTGGACGCCGTTGCGAATCCGCTTGGCGAGCTGGAGCAAGATTGTGGGCTGAGCGTTCTCAATGTCGAAGTCACGGCAAAACCGCCCGCACAAGAATGGCCGAAGCAGCCGCGGCGCGCCTTGCAAACACAGCACGCGGACTTCTGATTTGTAAAAATCCTCAAAGCGCCGTTCGTTGGTTGTGTTGAGCCGTCCATAGCCGCGCTTTTGCTCATACTTGACCGGAAGCTTGTGGCACATGTGGCCGCCCGGCCCCTCCATTTCAAACTGGCCGTCAAACTCGCACGCCTCCTCGAGCTGCTTCAGAAACTGGACAAACGACTGCGCGCGAAGCTGCGTCCGGCCCGTCACGGTTTCCAGGAGGATTTGCAGCTGGCGCAACGCTTCCTGGAGGCCTTCCAAATCAATGTACTCGTCGATGGTGTTGGACAGCGCGAGAGGGGCGGGCGCCGCCCCCGGGGCCGGGGGCGGCGGCGGCGGCGGCGGCGGCGGTCGCGTCCGCACCGGGCTCGCCGACGCAGCCATCTTTGGGAACTTGTGCGGAAAGAGGTGGGCGTGGGTGTCGCGAACGCGCTTCTCGGCGCTGCTCATCTTCCCACCCCACGAAGATTTGAGCACCCCGGGCTTGTCTTGGACGAGCGCTTCGTCGTAGAGCGCTTTCAGCGCATCCGCGTCGTTGGTGCCGGAACTCGGCGCGACGCGCACGCGCAACAATTTGTCGTCGAGCGCGGCGACGCTCGGCAGCGTAGAGACCCGTTTTGACTGGAGGTACGTCGCAAGAATCGCCAGCACATGCAGAAACTCGATGCGCGCCGCCGTGCTCAGGCCGCCGTGGAGATCCAGGCGCAGCGGTGTGTTCATCGCGTCGCCGACCCGGTGCGTGCACCGCATCTCAATCGCAAATCCGTGTGTGCAGACATTTTGCACGCTCGCAGCGTCGTCCTTGCATTGGGGGCAGCGCTTGCCGCGAGCGTAGACGCTGCCGCACAGCGACAGCGTGACCGTCGTCCGCGCCGCGTCGAATCGCGGCATGGCGTGGGCGGGGCACAGGCAGCGACACGAGCTCGAATGCAGCGGAAGGTGCACGTGCAGCAACCGGTCGCTGCGGACGTAGGCGCGATCCAGCGCCAGCGGCCGCGTCGCGTCGCCCGGCGCCGCGGCGGAGAGGAGCACCGGGAGACGCAAGTGCTCCTGCAGCATCTTTGCGAGGCGCGAGTTGACCGCGTCCGGCACGGAATTCGGCGCCGTTGGCATGCGGTAGAGCGGCGCGTACACCGTCTCGGTGCTCATCACGGCGGTTCGATGCTCCAGATCCCGCACCACATCGGAGCGCATCGGTCGCGCCACCAGTTTTGTCGTTGCCTTGGCACCGTCGCGTTCGAAAAACACCAGATGAACGGCGTTGGCGTCGGCCACGGACAAGTGCAAAACGGGGCTGGCGCCTGCTTCCGCGCCGCAAAACTTGACAACCACCGTGGGCGGCCCGAACGCGCGGCTCTGCACGTCGGGGTTGCAGAGCATGTCGGTGCCCTCCACGGCAATCCACATCTTGCGCTCGTCCTCCGAAAGCGCGTCCGCTTCTGCAGAGGTGAGCAAGCACGCCTGACGCCGAATCATCGAGACGTGCGGTGGGGTTTTCGCGTCGTCGTCGAAGAGGCTGGCGCTGAGCTCGAAGCGCGCGGCCGCCGTCCCGCCTCCCTTTAGCAGCCGCGCGGCAAAGCACATTTCGGAAGTCGCGTCCAGAAATCGCGGAAACTCCGGAAGCTCCGAAGCGGCCTTGATGATGGTCCGCGCCCACAACAGCGACTGCGGCTCGTGGGGTTTCTTTGTGCTCAGACTTGCGTCGAGCTCCGACAGCGGGTACGCAAGGTAGTCGCGCGCCACGACGGCGTGCATCGCGAAGTGCTTTCTGCCGCTGGCGCGCCCGGCGCTACGGTAGCGGAGCGTCGCGCTCCGTTCGGTACGGCACCTCAAAGCTACTTTTAACCTATTTTTAACGAAAGATCAGCCTGTCTTCGGCAACTCCGACGCTTAAACCGACGAGGTTGTCGTCGTCGCGCACGGCGTGGTCGAGCTGCTCGCCCTGAACGTCTGCCAGCCACGCGCGCACGCCAATGCGCTCGTGCCACGCGTCGCGGTCGAGCGCGGGCATGTCACGCACGTACAGCGGAATGGCGTCGCCCAGAAATACGCTGGCGGTGATCGTAAACCACGGCTTTGTCGTTGCGCGGCGGGGGCGGGTGCCGCCAAACATGACGCCGCCCGCGCGCTGCGCGTACGCCTCGGACACCGCTGTGTAGAGAAGAGGCTGGACGTCGTCCGTGCCGTCTGTGCGGCCGTTCCAACCGATGAGCCGCATCTGCACGTCGTTGCGCACAAACGTACCGAGCGCCGTCCCTGCCAAATCGCGGCCCGCAAACGTCGGCGACGCGAGGATCCCGTCCAGCGTTGCCATGAGGGCGCGGTAGCCCTCCTCGGCGTCCCGGGGCAGGGAGACCCGGCCGAGCGGGGGCGCAGTCGCGCTGTAGGTCGAGTAGCAGTCGGTCACAACCAAAACACAAGGACGCCCCGTGTTCATGGACACGGCGCGGCCATCGGGGATGGCATACGACTCGAGGGTGTCGGCAGTCGCCACCACCGCTGCAAACTCAGACTTTGCGTTGATGACGATTTTGGGCATGGCGACCACCTCGGCGACCGACGTTTCAAACATCTTCCGAACCTGCGCCTCCATCATCGGAGTGGTCTCCGGCGCCTTGAGCAGCACGACGGTCACGCGGTTGCCGTTTCCGTTGGCGACGTTGACCATCGGGCGCGCAATCTTTTCCAGGGCGTCGACTGTGCGCATTGTGCCGTCTCCTGGCCCCAAGATGATGCGCGTAGCGGCGGGCGTTCCGTCCCGCTGCGGGCACGACGTCGGCGCGGGCGCCGGCGGCGGCGCGCGCTTTGGCTTTGCAGGCGTGAGGGGAGGCGGCAGCTGCGCATTGGCGCCACCGGCGTCCCCCTCGCCGACCAGGAGCGAATAGACCCCGCTCGTGATGCTCTGCATGTCTCGTTTAGTATTCGCGCTACAGTCTGTGCATATTTGAACGCCGGTGCGTTCTTTGTTCTCTCTCTCTCGCGCGCGCTCTCTCTCACTCTCTCTCTCTCTCACTCTCTCTCTCTCTCTCACACTCTCTTTTTCTCTCTCTCTCTTTCCCACGTTCCCATGGAACGCTGCTTGTCGCTCGCTAGCGCTCGTAGCGCACGAGCCGCGCGAGAAGCGCCTGCGCGCACGTTGCACCCGCCGAAACCTTGACCGCGTCGTTGTGGTTCCCCGCCTGCATCATTTTCACCGAAAGACGCTGCAACGCCTCAATGGATGCCATCGCACGGGCGTTTTCCGCAGCGTACGACACCCGAGCCGCGGGCGCGGGCGCCGCCTCGGGCGCGGGCGCGGGCGCGGGCGCCGCCTCGGCCGCGGGTTCGGGCGCGGGCGCGGGCGCGGGCGCCGCCTCGGGCGCGGCCGCGGGCGCCGCCTCGGCCGCGGGCGCGGCCGCGGGCGCCGCCTCGGCCGCGGGCGCGGCCGCGGGCGCCGCCTCGGCCGCGGGCGCGGGCGCCTCCTCGGCCGCCGGCGCAGGCGGAGGCGCAGGCGCCTTCTCGCCCAGCACGGCAACCAAACGCTCCGCGATAGTGTCGCGACGGGAGCCGTCCCGCAACATCACCACGAAGGTCGGAGGGTCGCCGCCAACGTGCACCTCCTCAATCTGCGCCGGGTGGAACGAGTTGTGGCGGTCCTTGTACCAGACCCGCTGCCCGCGCGCAAACGGCGGGTCCGAAGAAGTGCCACCCGGCGCTCCCTCCACCGGCGGCGTGGCCGGTGGCGCCGGCGCCACCGGCGCCACCGGCGCCACCACCGGCGCCACCGGCGACGCCGCCGGCGCCGGCGCCGGCTCGTCTTCGTCGTCGTCGTCGACAATTCGCTTGGCCCTCCTCGGTGCGCGCATCGCCCCCGCGCCCGAATCCGCCTCCGAATCCGCCTCCGAGCGCGTCTTGCGCTTCGCACTCGGGCGCGGCCCATTCTCTGACGACGGCCCCGCCCCATTCTCTGACGACGGCCCCGCCCCATTGCTCGTCGACCGACCGTAGGAGTCTTTGGGTGCCTGGCGCGCACGGGGTTCCTCCTCCTCGCCGTATTCGCCGCTTCGCTCCTCAATCGACTGGAGTCCACGAGCGCAGAGGTCGTCGGCGGAGTAGCCCTTCCGCTCGTTGTCAACGACACGGAAAATGCGGTCGTCGTACGTTAGCACCGGCAGCTGGACATGCTGCATCGACTTGCTGGCGGCGGCTTTCTCCAACATCTGCCGGCGGGCCGGGTACGCCTCAAAGAGAGCCTTGTACGCCGGCGCGATCCGAAAGCCGTCCGCGTTGAACGAGCCCGTGGCAAACTCCGACTTACGCAGCTTTCGACCCTTCTGCTCCTCAACCTCCTGCCACGCGCGCTGCACGTCCATGAAAAGATCGGACACGTAGGTGCGCAGCATGAACGACGCCACAGTTTTTGCGTGACAGTCTTTTCCGAGGTAAAAGATGCCGTGGTCCGTGCACTTCGTGAGGTCGTTGTCGTAGTAGGCGTCGCGAAACTCGCCAAAGACGTCACGCTCGGTGTCGTCGTAATCCTGCATGGAGAAGTTCGCCATCGGAAAGTCGCCCACTAAGTCCAGACGTTTGTCGCAGAGAAATTCAGTCCGCCCACACGCTGCGCAACGCGCCTTCTCGCGCGTCTGCGACTTGCACGCGTCGTACGACTCCCGCGCGGAGTGCGCGCGCTGAATCAAGCGCGAGAACCCCTTGCAGGTGAGCGACTCCGCCTGCTTGGACAGCACGCCCATGTCCGCCGCCAGCTTTCGGTACGCCACCTCCGCGTGGTCCATGAGTTCCCGATGGGGCCCGGGAACAGTGACGCCGGTGCCGCGCACCTCCTTCTCAACCCACGCGACAATGTCGTCCATGCGAGCCCCCATCCACACGAAGCCGGTGGGCAGCGCGTAGGAATTCTCGTCATGCACAATAAAGCCGTCGTCTTCCTCCTCCTCCTCCTCTTCCTCCTCCACGTCGTCGTCGTCGTCGTCGTCGTCGTCGCCAAGATCAATGTCAGCGTCCTCGTCGCGATCCTTGCGCGGCATGGGCGTGGACACGCACACGAACAATTTGCCACTGGCACACAGGGACGCGCGCAATTCCGCAGGCGGCCACGACGCCTCAAAGCAGGAGTCGCACAAAATCGATCTCGCGCGATCTCGCGCGGCGAAGAGCTGTGTTCGTCTACAGAGAAATTTTTTATCCTGGCCCTGGGACCCCTGAGTTCCTCCATTTTAAGAGGCCGCGCGGCCGCGCTTTCTTGATGGCGTCCGCTCGATCCACCAGCCTCTGAACCTTCTTGTAGACAGCTGTGTCCGCCCCCCACCACTCCCGGTCGTCGTCGTTTGTAATGAGGCTCGCCCACCACTCCGTGCAGAAGTTCCAGTTTTTAAACTTGTCCCGGCGGTGCGAATCCCCGCCATAGCGCAGATGAACGCCCGGGTGGCCGCGAGTGGTCCAGGGATCCGCCAGGTCGAGCGCGTCTGCCAGCCGCAACCCAACCGTGTTGCCGGTACGCCGCTGACTTGGCGTCACGAAAATCCACCCGCAACTCCTTCCCATCCTCTGACGCTCTGGGTACGTGTTCAAGTGCGGCTTTCCGATGGCGGGGCCCATCAGGAATTCGTCCGTATTTGCGACAAAGTGGGTCAAAATACAAGGTCCAAACACGCCAAGGCCATGCCGTCGATTGTCATGCTTGTCGTACAACAGCGCTTTTGCGCACACGTCCACAAGATGGAACACGCAATCAAGGTCAGGTGGAAAGCCGGGCGGAGGAAACAATCCCCGCAGCCCCGCGCTATGCCTGGATAAAAATTTGATGTCGTCACCGTCGCATTCCATTTGCATGAGATCCAAGCGCGACACCAAGCTTCGTGCGGCCATGAAGCGGTCCACCTGTTCGAGGCAATCCGCCGGCAGCACCTCATGCAAGCCACACTTCTCGGGCACGTGCGCCCACGTCGGAAGCGCGAGTCGCCGCTGCGTATGCTCTTTCAGCCCCTTGCGGTTCGCCTCGTCGTCGGCGTCGAGTATGTCGATGCGGATACGCATACGAGCGAGGAAGACGGCACGTCGCTCGGGAAGCGCTACGGCGCCTCAAAGCACACGTTGCAAAAAAAGATCTCGCGCGAGATTTTTCGTACCCGCAAACATTTCTAGAGCAACGCGCGCATTGAGTGACTTGCTTTTCAGACCTCCAAAGGCCATCCTACGCGCGCTCTCGCCCTCACGGTCCCGGAAGGTGGTCCTCGGCGATGGCGGCGCGCATCCCCCCCTTTGCCGAATGTCGGCCTTCTTGCTCCGCCTCGAGCTCCGCCCTCATCGTAGCACGCGCCTCCCAGGTCTCCATCCTTCCCGTGGCCAATTTGCGCATCTTGCCACACGACTCCCTCCCATGCCTGGACCGATACGACTCTGCGACCCAAAATTGCTCGCAGGTTTGTCGCGCTTCAAAATTGTCGCGCTTGAAGGCGTGTCTCGGGATCGTCACACCGGCCAGGTCGAGCGCGTCAGCCAGGCGCAGCGGCGTGTTTTTCAGGCCGTACAAGTTGTGCCTCGCGCGCTGCCGCTCGCCGGCCGTGACGATGCTCTTGAATGGAACCTGCGGATCGTTCTCCAACATTGGCACGCCGAGGCGGGCGCACAGGTCGCGGAGCGCGTAGAAGAAGGTCCATCGCTTGAGTTTTTGGAGCTGGTCCACAAAGCAACACTTTCGGCGAAACTCGATTAACAAGGACGAGAGCCCCTCGGCGGCCAGCCAGCGGTCGACGAGGTAGGCACAGTCGGGGGGCAAGTGCTTGCGCAAGGCGCACTTTTTCGGCAGTCTATGCAACTTGGTCGGCGGCATTTCTGTTGTTCGCCTCGTCGTCGGCGTCGAGTATGTCGATGCGGTTACGCATACGAGCGAGGAAGACGGCACGTCGCTCGGGAAGCGCTACGGCGCCTCAAAGCACACGTTGCAAAAAATGATCTCGCGCGAGATTTTTCGTACCCGCAAACATTTCTAGAGCAACCCGCGCATTGAGGCGCCGTAGCTGGGAGCAGAGCTTGCGTGCGCGTCTCCGTTTTGCTTCCGCATATGTCGACGGGACAGAGCCGCCGCATCGACGGCGCCATCCTCGTCAAATCCTCCTTTGCGCCCGGCGAGCCGAGAGGGTGTGTGTTCACGGACGGGTTCCGTGGACGCGGCATGCCCGAAGTGGTGATGACGAAGGTGCCTGTCAATGGGAAAGAGAGCGTAGAAGCCTTCTTTCGGGCCGTTGCGGAGAAAGGCGACCCCGTCCTGCCAGACAAGCTGATCCCCGTTGCAGGCGAGTTTCTCGCTACGAAGGAAGTGACGCTCAAGCAGCGAGCGCACTTTCTCTCGACGTGTTTGGATTTGAAATGCTGTGCGCCGCAGGACTTGTGCCTCGTGCGCATCGCGTGCGTGCCTCGCAAGGACGAGTTTGAAGACGAGGAGTCGGAGGCAAGGATGCTCGAGGAAGCCGTCAACGCAAAGACGGCGCCATGCACGAGCTGCCAGACGGTGGGCAGCTGCGACCCGGAGTTGTGCGCGCGCCAGCTGTGCCCCGACGTTGACGGCGAGCGGGTGTCGACGGGGATTTACGCCGAACTCGACGGCATGTACAAGGTGCACGCGGACGGCACGCGGCACAAGATGACGGCCAAGGAATTCCAGCTTGACAACTCGGTGTTTGAGAACGCGACGTTCATGGTGCCCGACGATCCGAAACGCTTCCGGATCAAGCGGCACCAAATGGTCAAAAATTCAAAGGAAGCCTCGGCGCTGCTTTTTATGAGCCGTTTCGTGAAGCGCTCTGTCGCCAAGGGCGCAGCGGTTCCTGAAGAAGCCATCGCCGACTGTGTCAAGGCGCTGCCCGACGAAGTGCGCACCGGCGACATTGTCTTCCGGCACGATGCGCGCTGCAAGGATCTTGGCCAATGCGGCAATTGTATCGACACGCTTGAAGTTGTGGCCGTGCATGCCGAAGGGCGCGGCCTCGTGGTGGTGCCGAAAGGTGCGCCGGTACCGTTCCGCGTCGCGGACGACGCAATCCTCCTTTCTGTCCGCGGCCCCCACTGGCAGAATGGGCTGCGCCCGAAGGTGGAGTGGTTTCGTTGAGAGAGAGAGAGAGAGAGAGAGAGAGAGAGACGTGTGTGCAGTGAGGTGCCGCTAAAAATTGCATTGCCGCACGGCGTCGTGCCCTGCAAGCCATGGGCGAGCCTGCCGCCACCTTTGGCGTCGCCGTGCTCCTGATGACCGGCGTGTCTGCCTGCGTCGCGTCCACTTCGCTCGCCGTCGTGCTCGCAATGGCTCTCGACTTCTCTAGCCTGGTAAGAATGTTTGATTTTTAAGAATGCATCGCTACTCCCTCTCACACCTCACAGCTCCTTTGCCATGGGGCAGTAGTCGCCGAAGAGCATCATCTCGCCGTAGAGCCAATCGTTCTTCTCCAACTTCTTGACGTTCTGCTTGCTCCAGAACGCGTGGGCGCTGGGGTTTCCCCGCACGGACACGCACAGGCGGATCTTATCCGGCTCGTTGAGGTCGTCCACGATCTTCGTCACGAGGTCCTCAAACTTGGCGAGCATCGCGTGCGCCGCGCCGCGACGCCGCTGCGCAGGATGCGTGGCCATGTAGAGAACCTCGACCACGGTGGTCTTCGTCCAAGCAGGGCCACGGAAGATGCGGTAGAGGATGCCACCATCGCAGGACACGGGAGACCCCTCGATCTTGAGGAAGGCGGTGTTGAGGCCTTTCTTGCAGCGGAACAGCTTGGCGAGGTGCGGAGTGCAGGAAGCATCAAATGAGTGCTCCATCAGAGACCACAGCGCCGCGTGGCGGGCCGCGGTCTCGTCCTTCGACAGGTCGAGCTTGGTGAGCAGCTGCACGTCGTCCGGGCCGACGCGGCCGTCGAAGTTCACCTCCTCAATCTGTGAGAGGCGCTCCGTCTGAAGCGCCACCTTCGAGACCATCGTCCCCATTGTCTTCAACCTTTTCCTCTTCTTCTCCTCCTCTCGGTATGCCTTGGTGATGGCGGGGCCCTTTCCCGTGGGCCTCTTCCGCGCGGGCGGCATGAGTCGAGGCGTCAGCCCCTCCGCCTTCGTGCAGGGCGTCGAGACAGCGAGAGCGCAGTGCGACCACGGCACCTCAAAGCTGGTTTTGGTTGTTACTCCACTGGCTGCTTTGAGGTGCCGATCCAATCCACTGGCAATTTTACCACGAAAAAATCGAGGCACCTTGTGCTCTGAGCTGCCGCGCTCGAGCGGCGCCACTCCCGGCGAGCTTCCCCAGTAACCCAAAGGTCCACCCTGATACCTCCCAAGGTGCCCGGCCACCCGCTAATCCCCTGGAAGCCCTGCCATCGCAGACAAGCAAATCCCCTTTACACCATGGCAATCGAGGAGATGGACGACGCGGTCGAGGCGGCCGTCGACCCGAACATTCAGTTCCAGGGAAAGCAGCAGTTCTTCTGGGTGGCCAAGGCAATGCGCCTCCTCTCGGAGGACGAGCGCGTGGCCAAGGCCACGAAGACCTTCATGGTCAAGCCGTACTCGCCGACAAATCCGAAGTCGGGGCCGGAGTACCTCAAGAACCTTCGGATGTTTGCCACACTCGGCTCGACGAAGGACACGCACGGCATCGCGATGCACGTGAGCAACAAAGAGATGGGCCCCGAGCACATGTCGGGCTGGGAGTTCCAGAACGGCGAGAAGGCGATTTCCTTCACAGCCGCGCTCGAGGGCGAGGAGGACAAGGTCAAGCTCAAGTACGACAAGCGCAACGCGCGCTTCTGCTCGCACGCGCTCATCGTCTGGCTGCGCACCTGCGAGCCGTTCCAGGCGCGTCTCGAGGAGCTGATCGCGGAGAACCCGAACGGCCACTACACTCGCCTCAAGGACATCATCTTTGACGAGGGCCGCGTCTACCTCAAGGCGTCGCAGGTGAAGGACGTTGGCACGATCAACATCGCCGACAGCGTCGAGCCGCCCACGTCCATCCCGCCGGATGTGCCGCCCTCGGACGAGGTCAAGGCGGAGCGCAAGCGCAAGCGCGACGACAAGAAGGCCAAGAAGGAGGCCAAGGCCAACGGCACGCTGACGGTGCGCGGCGGCGGCGGCGGCGGCGGCGGCTTCGCCGGCGGCGGCGGCGGCGGCGGCGGCGGCGGCGGCATGGCCAACGCGATCGCCAACTTCTTCGGGGCCGCGAACGGCAACGGCTCCGGCGGCGCCTCAGTCAACATCTTCACCGATGCGACGTTCCAGTCGATCCTGCAGCAGCGCGACGAGCTCAACGATGCCAAGGCACTTGCCGAGAAGCGCTGGACGGCGCTCCAGAAGGGCAAGGATCTGCAGAAGCAGCTGGCCGAGCTGCAGGCGGAGAACAAGAAGCTCAAGTCGCAGGTGTCGCAGGGGTCGCCGCCGCCGGCGAAGCGCAAGAAGAACTGAGGGCGTCGGCGGTCCTCTCTCTCTCCCTCTCTCTGTCTGCCGCTGCCACTGTCCCTTTCCCCGCCCTTGCCCCCCTGCACTCTGCCCTGTGGCGTGGTCTAAGAATCTCTCTCTCTAAATCATCTCTAACATACAGGCTTTCAGCCCGTCGAGACCCGCTCCGCGCGCGTGGATGGTCAGCGGGTTTTGCGAGTAGACGCGCCACAGGTCCAGCTCTTCGTCGTACACTAGGCGCTTCTTCTCGGAGCACGGCAGCAACTCGAGAAAGCCAATTTGCAGCAGCCCCGAAAACGGCGTGGCGAGGCGCACGTCCGCCTCTTTTAGCTTGGCAAG
>Ga0163110_10000537_pt1 | contig 18092 bp, 20 predicted proteins | sample CRUFie1St17metaG_FD_108703 | JGI IMG/M metagenome (GOLD analysis project Ga0163110, IMG submission 108703) | Marine microbial communities from the Costa Rica Dome - CRUD Field 142mm St17 metaG | ecosystem: Environmental > Aquatic > Marine > Oceanic > Photic zone | place: Costa Rica: the Eastern...
AGCGGAATATAGGCCAGCAGTGTATCCTGCGGGGCCTGAACCGATGATGATTGTATTGCGGACCTTGTCGGACATAGGTTCTCCCAATGTCCGGCATTCTTTGAACATTGACTCTCAAACTTGACTGATTTTTACCTGAATAACATCAGTTTTTCATCGAAACCACAGCACCTACTGCGGCACGAGCGTGAGGTTCAAGCCGCGGCTCAATATGTTCTGGCTCAGCTCCTGGTCCAATAATTCCCAAACCTATTGGCTTGTCGTGCTTGATTTGTAGGTCGATTATTGCACGGGTAACAGATTGCCCCATGACTAACCCATGTTGAGTCTCTCCACGCTCAATAATACCCAGTGTAATCGCACCATCAACATCCTCTCGTAGCAGTAGTCTTTCCAAAGCGAGAGGTGCTTCCATAGATCCTGGAACCCATACTACATCTGTTAATTCCGAATTCATCATAGATGCTTCATCACGGGCAAATTCTAGCATTTTCTCGACTTCTTCTTTGTGAAAAGAACCGCAGACTGCAACTATTCTCATCTCTCTACCTCCATGCTTCGGATCGTGTCTACTACAGCTTGGGTTCTGGAGTCCACTTCAATATTCACTAAGTCACCCTCAGTCTTCGCTCCGATTGTAGTAATCCTCAGAGTTTCCGGGATAATATGTAGATTAAATCCCTCAGATTGTACTTCTCCAACCGTCAAGGACATCCCATCAACTGCAACATATCCCTTCTCGAGAATGTATGGTTTGGTATCGGCTTGATGTTCGATTAGTAGGTCGATTCCTTCACCTTTCTGAGTTCTTTGTAGAATTCTCGCAGTGGACATAATGTGGCCAGAGAGAATGTGCCCTCCTAATTCGTCACCCATTCGTAGAGATCTCTCAATATTGACTCGACTACCCTGCTTGAGCAACCCAACTGTGGTACGCTCCAAGGTTTCAGGTATTGCTTCAAACGTAACATGGCCATCTATTGAGGAAACTACTGTCATACAAACGCCATCTATTGCAACGCTTGCGCCTATCTCTAAATCATCGTCATAACCACTTAGGTCAACAACAATCGAACGGACCTCTTCTCCTTGCTCGGTTGCCACAACCTCGCAAGACGCAGCCACAATGCCTGTGAACATTCTCAATCCTCCTCGTAAGGGCCGCCGGTCTCACCAGACCAGAGATCAATAATCCGAGCAATGATTTTCCTTGTTCCGTCGAGGTCGTCTGCTAATCCTTCGACCCTTCTTACCTCGACATTCCCCCAACCATTCTCCTCCAATCCTTTCTTGATTGAGTCTCGTGAATGCTTCTGATCGTAACCTAGTGCGATGACATCGGGTTTCACTACTTCTAAGATATCAAAAATAGGTACACTTGGAGGGTTTCCCACAATTGCCTCATCCACAGGTTTCAACCCCATCACCATGCGTCTTCTAAGATCTTGATTAGTTACAGGCTCGTGTTTTTGTTTCCTTACAGTATCATCATGAGCGACTACTACAATCAACTCGTCACCTAGGGACTTTGCCTGTTCGACATAGTGCAGGTGACCTGCGTGCAGTAAGTCGAAAACCCCGACCGCCATGACCCGGACCATTCATATCTCCTCTCAGTCAAATATCCTCAATGCTTCGGTCAATCTTCAATCCCTAGAGCCTTTAGTAAATCATCACCAGTAATCATGGGTATGTTGTGTAATTCAGCGTACTGTCTGGCAGCCTTAACACTCAGGGCTTTATCTCCATCTGGTTGTAACATTTCAGCTCCTATTGTGGCTGGAACGTGTCCAGAGAGTCTCGCTATTGCAACAGCTAGTTCAGTATGGCCTTGTCTAGTTTTTAGCCCACCAGGTGATTCTCTACAAACTGGAATATGTCCTGGAGTCCTAAACTCTAATCCTAGCGCCTCTTGTGCGGATTCTACAGATGCATCTGCCTGCATCATCTCTCCAGCTAATTCACCAAACCTTTGCGTAGTTAGCGCACGGTCCCTATCGGTAATTCCGGTGTAGGTTTCTCTATGATTCAAAGAGAGGGTGAAGGCAGAGCGAGAATCATACTGTAAGTCGTCAGTAATCAATTTACCAAGAACTGGGTTTTCCGCTACAAGTGCGGGATGTGTATGAATGTCCTGTAACCAAGGTAGTCCGAATAGACTACCTATCTCGTCCCCGACTGCCAAGAATAGAAGCCCCCCACAGTCCTGCCGTAATCTTCGCATAACCGCAGGACTGGCCGCTGTTGCAGGCCATAGAAGATCGGTTTCGCATTCTCTGAAATCAGAGTCGAAAACCATCACCGGTTGGCCTTGTGAGAAGGCGTGAATAGCACTTTCAACATTCGACTGCATGTTTCTTCCGATTAGGCGTTGATACCCGTTATTTTTGGTTCTTTGTTCTCACCGTAGGGTTATCATCACCAAGTCCTCAGGCGATTCATGGGTGGGTATCGAGCCCCGCTAAGGGTCGACCTTGCTGGAGGTTGGACCGACCTAGCACCGTACACTCACGACCATGGAGGTGAAGTGGTCAACTTCACAATTGATAAGTGGGTTACAGCAACTCCTGATGGTGATGGAAATGTCGTTTTCAAATTTGATGTCCCTGCAGGATCAGGACTTGGAACTAGTGGTGCTTTGAATGTTGCAAAGATAGCCGCTCTCAGCGTTGATGATGTTAGTGACTTGGATACAATTGCAGAATTAGCCTTCCAAGCAGAAATCAAAGAAGGAAATCGTTGTGGCCGTCAAGACCAATGGGCCTCTGCACACGGCGGATTTAATCGATTTTTGTTCATAGCAGATGATGTTGAACATTTACCATTTGAACCAGCCTCATCTGCTAAAAAATGGCTAAAAAAACATCTAATTATTGCTCATAGCGGAATTCAACATAAATCAGGAGATATCCAAGAATTAGTCTGGTCTAGATACGAGTTGGGAGTGCAGGAAGTTTTCGAAGGATTGCATTTGATTCGAGATGCGGCCAAAAAAATGGCGGATGGGCTACAAAGAGACCAACGTCATCTTGTGGTCGAGGCCATGAATCAGGTTACCACAGGGGTAGATTTGTTAGATCCATCAATCAACCACCCTTTCCGTTCAATAATTGAACCAATGATTTCTAAGAACCTGGTTTTTGCTTGGAAAGCCTTAGGCGCAGGTGGTGGAGGTTGTGTCGCCCTTTTGTGTAACCCTAGCAAGGTCAGTTTAGTCGACTCAACTTTGTCCATGGAAGGGTGGCAAGTGCTAGATTGGAACTATGAAAATCAAGGTTTGGTTATTGCTTAATTTTAACCCCGATGGGCGAAGGCTCAAACGCTAGTTTGCTCCGGCAAACTCATGCGTTACTCAGCTCGAGGTCTATCTGTAGTAGTGGTATTGCTATTTTCATTGAGTATACTTTCTGTTTTCGCTGGGGCTCAAACTGTTGCCAATAATCATCCAACTAAGGAACAACCCTACATGTATTTCTGGGGTGAAGAGGATTTATTTGATTGCTGGAATAATTTTGATTCCAATGCATCTGCGGGCTCTTCTAGTACGGGTTATGGTGAAATCGATTTCCCAGAGGGACAGGATGTAAGTGTCGACTTCTCATGTAGTATGCAAATGGGTTTTTCTGATGACTTCCTGCTAGGAATCAATGAAACAATCTCAGTTCGAATGAAATTTGCAATCGAATCTGGTAATTGTGGAGGGGATTGTACAGACCTTACTCTAACAATGACTAGAGGTCAAGAGGAAATTTCGCAATTTGTCCAATCTGCAAACTCGGTGAATAATGGAAATGATTTCACAACTCAATGGGATATTTTCGTAAATGATTCACTCAGAAATTGGAATAAGGATACTCAAATTACAATACGGGTGCAATATGAAACTCCTGCAGAAAGTGGACCCCAATGCGCCGTTCCAGGCCCATTTCCAGTTCCTGGAACCGATTGCTCAGGTAGTTTCAGGATGTACTACTCCGATGAGGGTGGGACCCCTGGTGATGTATATGCTGAATTCCCGATTTATGTATCATTGACAGATGCTAGTAACAATATTGGAAAAACCTCCGTAGGACCCATTGCCTTCTTCATACCATTCCTCGCAATAACTGCCTTGCTCGGAATCGTTGGTATAAGAGAAGGTTGGAAATCTGAATCAGAGGAACCGTTCTATACTAATGCCTTTGATCCTGATAAATACATAGGGATTCCATCGGCAATTGTGTCAGGGACTGTAAATTCGTTTTCGGAATGGAGGGACGGCGGACCGTTAACGCTTAACAAAACCCGAAGAGTAATTACTCTCTGTATTCTTTACTTCGCTCAAGGTCTACCGGGTGGATTTGCCGGAGTTACTTTTGCAGCCTATCTAGTTAAGAATGGCACTCCAGTTCAAGACATTGCTATATTGTATGCAACTGTTGCCCTTCCTTGGACTTTCAAATGGATTTGGGGACCGGTGGTAGATTCTGTATTCATTGAAAGATTTGGTCCACGTCGTCAATGGGTTTTATTTGCTCAAACCGGTATGGCACTCACTTTAGGTGGGTTATTGTTGATTCCAGATCTAAATGGAGAAATTCAATTAGTAACTAGAGTATTATTCATCCACAATATATTCTCATCATTACAAGATGTGGCCACCGATGCGCTAGCAGTCGAGATTTTGCAACCTGATGAAGTTGCCAAAGTCAATGGCTTCATGTTCGCTGCAAAGAGATTTGGAATTATTGTCGGCGGTGCCGTTCTTGGCGTTCTAATCGATGTTATACAAATTGAAGGGGTAATTATGGCACAATTGGTTCTACTGTTACTTGTTGCATGGTTCCCACTTACAATGATTGAAAAGCCCGGGGTGCAATTATTCCCATGGTCAAAGCCGCAATATCTCGAAGCCGAAATCATTGATCTTGATGACGATTCATCCGAAGAAGAGGATACGGAATCACCTTGGAAAGAAGAAGATACATTCAGAATAGCAAGAACTGTTGGTTACGCCGTATCAGAAACTCGAATATCTATCCCTGCCATGTTTGCAATTATTGGCTTAACAATTTGGTTTGCAGGTTTTGCAGTCGATGTATTTACTATTGATTGGAGCTTTGGAAAGGACCTAAGATCTCTCACTAATCCAATTTCATATACTCTGTTAATTATAGGAATAATTACGCTATTGGTATCAATTTCTATGCGACAGATAGAGAATTCCAAGGAACTACCGCTAGTTCCAAATCCATTCTCTGTTCTTCCCGCTAGCACTAGAAATACCGTTGCAAGGACTTCTTTCTATCTTGTCAAAGCCTTTTCTGTCAGATCCGCTTTCCTGCTAATTTTCCTTTGTTTATTATCTGAATTGTATTACTTTGTGGGTCCGATCGTACTTGATATCTTCATCAATGAAGCAGGCTGGTCTCAGGCAAAATACAACGGTGTCATGGGTGGAATTGTTGTATTCGGTGCGATTGCTGGGCAGATTTTCGGTGGCCTTCTAGGTGATAAATTTGGAACTAGAAGAGTTGCAATGGTAGGTTTCTTGATTCTTTCATTAGCGAATGCAACTCTTGCTCTATTGGAACCACTATGGGGCAATACAACAATCATGACAATATTCCTGATTATTCAAGCATTCGTGGCAGGAATTGCTTGGATTTGTATTATTTCTTTGTCTATGAAACTAACTTGGAGCAAGGTCGGAGGTACACAATTTACTGCCTACATGTCATTGTTTAATCTATCAGGAGTAACCGCTTATCTTCTAACTGAGAGAATGATAGAAATCTTCGATTACTCTTCGGCAATTTACATTGGTGCAGCCCTCACTATGATATCTTCTATCATGTTGATTTTTATCGATGAAAATGAAACAGAACGAGTATTGGAAGGCCGTTTCGGTGATGACGACGAAGACGAGGATGATTGGTGGACAGAAGAAGGAGAATCAATGGAGGGTGCGGAGCTTGGCGAGCATGCAACAGTGGCTTGATTCCTGTGAAACTGATTTTCTTTTTTTTACTCAAACAGTGTGCTATTACTGCACTCGAGCGAAAAATTTCCTGGATGCAAAAGGCCTAACTTACACAGAGGTAAATTTCGACCATGAAGGCGATCTCCGTTGGGAGGTAGTTGATGCAACTGGCCATCGTACTGTTCCAGTATGCTTTGATGTCAGAGGTGAACAACCAATATTCATTGGGGGCTCCGATCATTTGATGGATTACGTTGCTTGATTCGACTAGACTAAATCAGCCATTCTTTGGATTGAGGCTTTCAGTTGTTCTTTTTGGTTGAAATTAACCATGTGACCTTTCTCGTGTTCAAGTCTAGTAACTGGCCAATCAACTGATTCAAAAATTTCAATATGTTCTCTACCAACTTCGATCGGAACTAGATGATCTCTTCTTCCATGCATCCAAATAATTTCTCGTGGCTTGAGGAAGGGAAGTGATTCAGTCAGTGAATCTGGCCTAACAGTTTTTGTTCCAATTAAAACAAGACCGACGATTCTCTCATGTAAATCTGTTTCCAATAGCGCAGAGGCAATCGCTCCACCCTGAGAAAAACCTCCGATAATGACTGGTCCATTTGGAATCTCTCGAATAACCTTCTTCATCGAATCTTCGACTTGTTTTTGACATTCTTTATTCAAAGGTAAAGTTGGGTCTTCGGCTCGTAACCACCAAGCAAAACCACCCCTAGTGGGGTGTTCGATTTCTGCTTGAGGACAGAGAACATTCCAACCATTAGGTGCCAAACTCTCGGCCAAGGGTTGCATTTTCTCTGAAGTTCCAGTCATACCATGTAGCATAACGAGAGTCCCAGTGGTCATTTCGACACCTCAGAGAGTCCATGAAAAGGTAATGGCTCCGGCAATAATCATTCGAAGATCTGAATCGCCTGTAAAAGTCAAAGTCAGTGTATATTCTTCACTCGGGTAGGGTATGGTTCCCAGTGTACCATATTCTTCTGCCCCCGGACCCCAAGTTCGTTGTAGAGCCGACACCGAAGTGTGATCGCGAAGTGTTAGAGTAATACTTGATCCTCCACTTCCACAGGCTGCATCTAGGTAGTATACCATTTCATCCCACTCTCCATCACTAGGATGGTCACTTACGAGGAACGTATCTCGTATCTCAAAATCGGTGCCAGCATTTTCCCAAGTTTCGGAATACAGGTCTCCACCTCGAATGAAAAATACCTCACCATTGTGACCATTTCCATCCTCTGTATGACCATTAGTTGCAAGCATCATTCGTAATTGCTCTATACCATCTGAGTCGGTCCATATGAAGGAAGAGAAGAAACCAATATCTGTGTTGAAGGTGTAGTCAAGTCTAGCACCATCAGAAGCTTGTGCAGACATACTTGCATGGTTACTGCCCACGTCTAGGGCTGTAGTCGTCCAATCGTTGCTGAAAAGTGAAAATGACCACGAATCCCCTTCTGAAATTGGGAAGGTCAAAACAGGTTGAGGCATTCCATTCTCGTAGGCGCTTAGATTATCGTGAGTTATCCTGCCGAGAAATGGGTTATGGTTGAGAACAGCGTGCCTTCTTGCCTCTCCTACAGATGAGATAGCCAACATGTAGGCGGTTCCATCTTCTTCGCTATCCGACGCAACCACCAGTCGAGCAGTATCGTCGGTGTATTCTGGTGTAGAGAATGTGTATAGCCACCAATCTCCAATGTGCCAAGTTGGAACTTCAATTGTGTGATCTGATCCACCATTTCCACCTGAACCAGTTAGTCCTGCACAGCCTGCAACACTGGCCACAAGCAACAACATGGTCAGGCCAATGGCACCGCTCCGCATGGTGCGCCCTGAGGACTAACTCTCATGAGTCTGACGCTTAGAATCTCAGAGTAGTCCAGTCTCAGAAAGTTTACCAGTACCTGCAAGTACAACTGCAACAATTGACATCAATTTGATGAGTATGTTAAGTGAAGGTCCTGATGTATCCTTGAATGGGTCGCCAATGGTGTCTCCAATGACTGCTGCATCATGAGCATCATCTCCTTTCTTTGCTCCTGGTATGTGGTCTTGCTCAATAGCCTTCTTTGCATTGTCCCATGCGCCACCAGCATTTGCCATGAAGAGTGCTAGAAGGACACCAGTAACTAATGAGCCCGCCAGCATTCCACCCAATGCTGCAGTGCCTAGTAGAAATCCGATAATTACTGGTGCAAGTACTGCAACAACTCCTGGTCCAACCATTTCTCTGAGGGCAGCCTTGGTTGAAATATCAACACAAGTCTGGGAATCTGGCTTGACGCCTTCCTTTCCTTCTAGTAGTCCTGGAATTTCTTTAAATTGTCTGCGAATTTCTACGACCATGTCTCCAGCGGCCTTTCCAACAGATGTCATGGTCATTGCAGCCACAACAAACGGAAGGCCTCCACCAATTAGTAATCCGATTACAACCATTGGTTCTGTCAAATCTAGATTTACTCCTCCAACCGATGTTGTGTATGCAGCGAATAGAGCGAGTGCAGTTAATGCTGCCGAGCCTATAGCGAATCCCTTTCCTACGGCTGCTGTTGTGTTTCCTATTGAATCAAGTTCGTCAGTGATAGCACGTACATCTTCACCAAGGCCACTCATTTCCGCAATACCGCCTGCATTGTCTGCAACGGGTCCGTATGCATCAACAGTCATTGTAACACCAACAGTTGCCAGCATTCCCATGGCTGCCATTGCTATGCAATACAAACCGTAGGTTTCACCGCCAAATTCGTTAGCTCCAAGAATTCCAATTGCAATCAGAAGAACCGGAATAAATGTTGACATCATTCCTACACTCAGACCAGCTATAGCATTCGTTGCAGGTCCAGTCTTCGACATCTCACCAATATGTGGGATGGCCTTAGTCTTGATACCGAATACAGGTTCGATACCAGTATAGTATTCAGTTACTAATCCAATCAGAATACCTACAACACTACCAAGGACTACAGAATGCATGATTCCGTATTCAACGTCAATAAATCCTTGGTCGATTGATAGATATCCACCGGCCCAAAATAGCGCAGCAGCGATGAAAGTAGTGTTTCTTAGAGCCGCTGCAGGGTCATTTCCATTCTTTAGGAAAGTCATTGAAAATACTCCAATTATGGAAGAAACATACCCTATGAACCCGAGTAGAATAGGCATTAGTACGTAATCAACGTCCATTGCAGTTCCTGTAATTGCATCTGGTTCGCTTGCAATAATCATTGCAGCGATTATTGAGCCTACAAAGGATTCGAAAATATCTGCTCCCATTCCAGCTACATCTCCTACGTTATCACCTACATTGTCAGCAATAACACCGGGGTTACGAGGATCATCTTCAGGGATACCAGCTTCGACCTTTCCAACTAAATCTGCTCCAACATCAGCGGCTTTGGTGTAAATTCCTCCACCGACACGTGCGAACAGAGCAATCGATGATGCTCCCATACCGAATCCAGCTGCCGCAGATAGAGGGCTGCCATCTTCTGCACCTAGCCAAAAGGCGATTAGAGAAATTCCTAGGAGGCCTAGTCCGCCAACTGAGAGGCCCATAACGGCTCCACCATTGTAGGACACAGCAAGAGCGCCCGCCTGACCATCGTTCTTTGCAGCCATCGCAGTTCGTCCGTTGGCAGAAGTTGCGGAACGCATTCCTGAAAATCCAGCTAAAACAGATGCGATTGCGCCCGCAAAGAAAGCTATAGCGGTATCAACGTCATTGAGCCACGCTAATACAGCTACTACAACTATCACGAATACAAATAAAATCCGGTATTCAGCGAATAAGAATGCCATAGCTCCATTTTGTATTTCGTCAGTTATTTCGGCAACAACTTCATTGTCAATTTTTACTTTGTTTACCTGGTTGTATAGATACATAGCGATAAGGAGGCCAAAGGCTCCTGCGCCTGTTGCAATCAATGGTATATTCTCTAGCATAACTTACACCTGTGGTCCGCCCGACCTACGGTCTCTATTTAATCCGAATCCACATTAATCGCCCCAGCGGGGCGGAGATTAGGCTTGATAGCGGCCTACGATACTAGCGAATGAAGACAATATACTAGCTCCATCATGCTCGCCTTTGAAAGATGCTAATTCTTCATCTGTTATGTGGCCCCACTCATGAGCTCGCTCAATTCTTGCTCTTGCCGCTTCAGGATGAAATTGTAATCCCCAGGCTGGCAACTTTTCTCCATCATCAGAAAAAACCCGGACAGCAGTAACAACATTGTGGGACGTAGAACAGAGGAGTCTACATGAATCAGGCAAGGTCATTACGTGATCCTGATGGGTAAACAATCCTGCGACAGTATTTCCTTTCGATATATGGGAAGTTAGTAATTCGTCATCATCTCCTTCTGAAGTTAAATCCAAATCCCAAATCCCGCTTGAGAGTGAATCAGCACGTTCTATTTTCCCACCTAGGGCATGACAGAGTAATTGATGTCCAAAACAAATACCTAGGGTCGGAATACCTGATTTTGCAGAAGCCCGAACCAACGAAGCGGATGGTGCCATCCAATCCTCCCACATGCTGACATTCTTCTTCGAACCACTACAAACAACCGCATCTATCCCTATTGTATCAAGCCATGTTGCCATCTTCTGATCATCTTCGATCATAGGCATCACGATACGTCGGAAGGTAACACTTCTACCCTCGAAATCTACATTGGTTGATTGCCAGAAGGGAAAATCATCATCCCAATGAGGAACGTCTTCCTCCGAGAGTACTACTTCTCCTGCTTCGGCTTTTTTGCCAGCCTCAAAGGATTGCATCTGAGGGGTTACAAGTAGCAACTCTACATCTCCGGCTGCTGCAAATGGTCTCACAACTTCCTGATTTCCTCCGTGTCCAAATTCCGCTCTCTCGACCAACAGGTCGATCATCAGAACCCTGACCGTGTCTGCCACATCGATGGTCAGCCCACCAATGGTTCAAAGCATCTCGCCTAGTCGCCGGTATGAGGGAATCACGTGGCTGAAGTCGATAAGCAACTCATTCTACAATCCGTAGGACCAGTTCAAGCGATTTTGGATGCGCACGATGGTGTAGTCAATGTGGTAGATACAACTGATGGAATAATCATGATCTCATTAGAGGGTGGCTGCACTGGCTGCAGTTCAACTCCTATGACTGCGATGCAGATTTATTATTCATTGATGAAACTTGACGAAGTAAATGATGTAATATTCGTCAATGGCGAACTTCCCGCCTACATGCGGGCTTTTATCGACGACAAATTAGGTGTAGAAAGAACCGAAGAGTAGACTCAGTCTTCATCTCTTTCTTGTTTTCTCATCCTCATTATTTCGTGAGGGTTGATTTCACCTTGGACATCTTGGCCTTTGATGTTTAGAGATCCAGCCGCAGCCACGATTATAGCAGTCAGAGCAAATGGTAATGCAAGATTACGAGAACCCCATAATTCTCCACCAAGATAATGCAGAGAAAATAGCAAAATTGCAGAGGTTATACACAAAACAAAGATGGTTTTCTGAGCAAATACTTCCCCCCAATCAGCACGAGTAAATGTTCCAATACTCATCCAAAGTAACATAGCGATGCCACAAAGAGATATCGAGGCGGTTTCCAGAGTTGCAAGTAACTCCACATCTTTCCGATTGGGTGCGCATTTGTGAGTCTTGGGTTCAATAGTGCTGATGGACATCCTCAAGGGCCGAGAATCCCCGTTAGGTACATGGTGAAGGTCAAGGGTTGGAGTCTACCCAAGCCTCGAAGCGCTGGTCCCCCTTTCCAAACTAAGTCCTCTGTAGTTGCTGTGATGGAACAGGTAGGTGTACTACTGGAACTAGATGGAGCCAATGTGTTTAGGGTTAGAGCATACCAAAATGCCAGCCGTGCCTTGGCTTCCATGGAAGAAGACCTGCTAAATGTTGTACAAGAAGGAAGGTTGGTTGAGGTCAAGGGAATTGGTAAAGGAATCAGTGGCTTGGTAACAGAGGCAGTAATGAAGGGTACTTGGGGAGATTTACCCCAATTATATGAAAAAATTCCACCCGGTTTAATCGAAATTGTAGGGATACCCGGATTGGGCCCCAAACGCGCCCGAGTGATGTATGAGGAACTTGGAGTGGATTCAGTTGAATCTTTGAAGATAGCATGTGAAATGGGCCATGTAGCTCCCTTGTCCGGTTTTGGAGAGAAGAGCCAACAAAAATATCTCGAAGGAATCGAATTATTGCGCCGCTACCAAGGCCGTTCTCGAATGGATGTTGGACTTATGTTCGGCCGAGCTTTGGAAACAAGGGTTGCTGCGATTCCTGGGGTGTCTCGGGCACAACTTGCAGGTAGTGCAAGACGTCGAAGAGAAACAATTGGAGATCTCGACATAGTAGTCGCAGCAGAGCCCGCAGATCATGAGTCAGTCGTCAAGGCTATTCTATCTCTTCCCGGAATTGCTGAGGTAAAGGGTTCTGGTGAGTCAAAGGTTAGCCTGATTCTAGAACAAGATATGCTATCTGGTGCCGAATCAGCAGGAAGTCTTGACGCCCAACTTGCGGAATCTATGATGGAGCGAAGTGGAGATGCGACAATAGATGCTCAAGTGAGAATAGTGCCACCTGCTACCTTCCCATTCACTTTAGCCTACTTCACGGGTTCCAAAGAACACAATATCCGAATGCGGCAATTAGCAATAGATCGAGGACTTAGATTGAATGAATTTGGTCTATTCCCTGAGAAAGAGGCTGGCGATGCAATAGGCATGAAGGCGGCCAAATATACTCTGGAATGCTCAGATGAGCAGGATATCTATCGTCATTTAGGTCTGGATTGGGTGCCTCCTGAAATGCGTGAAGATACAGGTGAAATTGAAGTCGCTCAATCTTCATCTCTTCCGAATTTAATCCAACCAGAACAAATCCGCGGAGCACTTCACAATCACACTGTCGCATCTGATGGAGTGAACACATTGGAAGAAATGGCGGCAGCGGCACAGGAATTAGGTTGGGAGTATCTTGGTATTGCCGACCACTCTGAAATTCTCAATATCGGTGGTCGACAAATTGGTATTCCTGCGGATGGAATACCCGTACAAGCTGAAATGATTCGAGCACTTAATGAAGGCTGGCCTGACTCTGGTGATGATTTCCGAATATTCCATGGTTCAGAGTGTGATATATTAGTTGACGGCGGCTTAGATTATCCAGTTGAAACTCGTCAATCAATGAGCCATATAGTGGGCTCAGTACACGCTTTGGGAAGTTGGCGAAATCGAGATGAAATTGAAAATACTGAAGCACTCATTCGAGCTATAGAAAATCCTACTTTTACCATATTAGGCCACCCAACTGGAAGAATTTTACAAGGTCGGGAAGGATTCCCTGTGGATATGCATGCCGTTTTACGAAGAATGGGGGAGCTCAACTCAGAAGGTGAATTGAAGGCCGTTGAGATCAATGCATCTCCATATAGATTAGATCTAGATTGGAGACTCTGTAATTATGCAAAACAGCAAGGCGTACCGGTTTGCATCAACCCTGATGCACATGGAACTGAAGGTTTGGCCGATGTTTGGTATGGAGTTCAAATCGCTCGAAAGGGTTGGCTAGAAGCAGAGGATGTGCTGAACACAAAGACTGGTTCGGAGATGGAACAACTACTGGGCCTTTGACGAAGGTTGATGACTGTTGTAGTCCAGCAGCATACATGCAGCTAATGAGGGGGCTGGTGTTTGGCTTGGTATCTTTACTACCCGCATTTATGTTAGGGGCATTCGTATACATTGTCATGGGTGGTGAAACTCAGGATGTCACAAATGAAGACTTTCTATTGGGCCCTTGTTACTTGGTTCCTGGGTTGATTGTGGGTGGCTCCCTAATCCTCGGACTTCGGGATGAGGGGGAAATAAAGCAATGAAAAGATCCGATAAGGCTGACAAAATAGGGGTACAGTTAGACGAATTATACCCTGAAACTCCTATCCCTTTGGACCATACTGACCCATACACTTTGTTGGTAGCGGTCATGCTTTCCGCACAGACAACTGACAAGAAGGTAAACGAGGTAACTCCGGCTTTGTTTGCAAGAGCAGACAATCCTGAAAAGATGGCCTCTTTGGAAGTTGAAGAGATTCAGGGTTTAATCCGAGAGATCGGACTCGCGCCAACCAAAGCCAAGAATCTGAAATTAATGGCAGAACAAATATTGCAGGGAGGCGGAGAAATTATTCCTGATTGGGAATTCTTAGAATCACTTGCAGGTGTTGGACATAAGACTGCTAGCGTAGTAATGGCACAGGCATTCGGAGTGCCGGCGTTTCCGGTTGATACACACATTCATCGTTTAGCAAGTCGATGGGGTTTGTCTAAGGCGCGTAATGTCGAGCAAACCGAAAGGGATCTTAAGGCGGTTTTTCCAACCGATACTTGGAATCGACGTCATCTGCAAATCATTTTCTTTGGACGGGAATATTGCCAAGCACGCAATCACAATCTCTCTGACTGTCCAATTTGTAGCTGGGCGGCCAGTAAAAAACGAATTCGAGAAGAATCAAAACGATAGAAAATCAATATCTAACTAACACAAAGGCACCCGTGCTGGATAGTGCCACTCCACCAAGTAGCAATGGATATTGTAATGAAGAAAGAAGGTCCCTTGAATCTCTTCCATCCTGACACTGTCCCTCGTCCCAGCCGGTAAATTGTCCAATTTGGCCACTTGTGCTATCGCAATTTTCTTCTAACTGATTGTCGATGTAATCAACCCCGATACCTGCTCCAAACCAACCAATCAGAAATAACACTCCGAGAATTAGAAAAAGGGTCCCTCCAAACGTTCCAACTTTACCCATACCTCTAATGAGACAGCCTTGTTTCTTCAATGCTCCCAATACGAGCATTCATCACCCTTACTAATCTGGGGAGATTATGAGCGAGGATATGGTAAATTTTGAGGTTGGCCAAAAGGCCCCCGATTTTGAAGCGAGATTGACAGATGGTACTACAATTAGGCTAAGCGCAATTCTCGATGGCGGACAGAAGTTAATTCTCTACTTTTACCCCAAAGATTCGACGCGTGGGTGCACTACACAAGCCTGTAAGTTTAGAGATAATATTGCTAGATTAAAATCTGTGGGATACCGAGTTATTGGTGTCTCCAAGGATTCGGCAAAATCACATACGAATTTTATTGAGAAGCATGCCCTCAACTTCGAATTAATCGTTGATCAGGACATCGAATTACACAGACTTTACGGTGTATGGAGAGAGAAGATGAATTATGGAAAGACATACTTGGGAGTTTCTCGTTCAACTTTCGTCATTGGTTTGGATGGTAATTTCGAATTTGTTGGCTATAATGTAAGGGCGACCGGCCATGTTGAGAGGCTGATGAATGAACTCGGAGTTGAGAGTTAATGGACATCGACGAACGACGAAAAGTGGTTTCGCGATACCTTCGTCGTTGCGTCACATACTCCGATGCATCAATTGCCCGTAAACAATCTAGAGAGGAGGATCCTTCGGAGATTGCTCGTTGGCAAGCATTTCGTGAATTTACCGCATTTTCTGCGAGCGAGATGGAATCTGGTGCACTAGATACATGGCTTACCGATGAAGAAGGAGACCCTCCACCACCTCCAAAGATAGGTGACGGTTCATACAAAATCGACATCGATGCCCTTGGATTCAGAGAAAGAAGAGGCTGGCTTGCATCCTTACTCATGCCAAAACCAGTGGTTCTTGTTGGGACTAAATCAAAATCTGGAGTAGAAAATATAGCCCCAATGTCTTCAATCAGTATTGTATCAAATCACCCTCCTCTTCTAGCCCTTTCACTGTCTGAAAATAGAGAAGGGCGACCCAGAGATACCCTAGTAAATTTACAAGAGGGTGGGATTGGTTCAGAGGCCTCGATTTTCGTATTGAACGCAGATTTAGAATCGGCAACTGCAGTAAACAAAACAGTAAAAATTGTCCCCAGGGAAAAATCGGAATGGGACTTTTTGCCAGATACTCCTCCAAATTATGAATCCGCACTTTGTGCTATCAGATGTAAGGTTGTAGATTTTTACAAATTACCTGAAGATGCTGTTAGTACTCTAGTAATTTTCAGAGTTGAAGAAATAGAGGCTCCTGAAGGCGTTGATCCAACATCACTTCCAGTAAAGCTATTCCAAATAGGATTTGACCAATTAGGTCCCGGGCCAAATGAAGCAGATTGGAGAAGCAAAATCGATTATGCTTGATTCTCAGATAACTGACTCCATTGAGCAACTCCAAGCATGTGTTTCTCAGTATCGACTCTCATGTTGAGTCCAGCAATCATTAACAGAGTATCAGATTCGTTTAATGCGAAAATGGGAAGGCCATTTTGCTCTCCAAGAGTCTGAATTTTTCTCCGACACACATCTTGTTGGGTTGGCATATGTGTAAGGGAGCCTAGATCAGCAAGAAGCATATCTCCTCGGGCTAAATTCTGAGCCATTCCATCTAGATTTAATCGATGTAGATCATCTGGCTTGATATAATGTACATATCTTTCCGGTTCATCGATTAATTTATGTGTTCTTTCCGACCATATTTCCTTCCCTAAATCATGAAAAGAATCATTGTTTTGAGGACCAGGGTCAGCAGTTCTGGGCCCTCTTAGGACTTGTTCAGTTGGCTTAGCAGGATCGGGTAAGCCGAGTAATCTAAAGAGATTAACCACGTACGAGGCGAGGACTCTTTCCCAATGAGTGCTTCGCTTATTTATGGTGAAAGAGAACGGTTAATGAGAGTCTTCGGATAAGCGGTCATTCTTCTTCTTTAGAAGACTCGGGGTCATCCAATAGTTCACTCAAGACATCTTCATCAACCATTTCAGTTGTTCTTGTTTCCTCATATTGTTTATCGAGGTCATCACTTGGAATTCCATTTTGACTCATTTCTTGAAAAACGTCTTCAGTTTTTGATACATCTTGAGCTTCCTCTGACTTGGTCTCTTTCCGTTCTTTCTTTTGCTTATTCACTGTTTTTTTATCGAAAGGATCAAATTCAGGATTATCGAAGGCATCGTCCATAGAGACCTTCCTTCGCCCTTTAGCGTAAGGCGGAGCCTCGACCAAATCATTTGGATTACGTGATTTAACGTAGACGAATCCTCCTCCGCCTGCTAAAATCAGAATAATCAAAACAAGTCCAATAGGTGACGTTATTGCTTCAGCAAAACTAAACGGGGCCTCCTCAATATTCATTGTAATCACCATAGAATCACTCAATGATTCGTCTGATGCTGTTAATTTAATTGAAATCGTACCAGATGTGTCCGTTTTCCAAACAAACCACTTCCCAACATAATCCTCGTCATCTGAAGGGTCGCCATTTCCATCACTATCTTTTGTTACATCTAAATCCCATACGTAAATCATATTCTCCATATCAAATATAGAATCGGTTGTTAAGTTTGCACTCAGAACAACCAAGTCTCCAATTGTTGGATTTTGGTTGTTGACCATTGCATGCGCATCTGGTTTGATATTGTTGACTGTGATCGGAATTTCTACAGATGCAGTTTCACCATCGTCATCCATCGTGTGGAATATAACGGAAGAAGGTACATTCTGAGCATCTGGCCAAGATCCAACAAATTTGGTTCCCTCAATATTGCAATCATCGTCCGTAATTCCATTTTCGTTAGAATCAACATCTGGCTCTGTGTCGAAACAATTCACTAGATTTTCAGCATCACCAATAGTGTCCCGAACACCTGCAGTAATACTAATTTCATCATCTTCTGCAACTGGAAGTGGATTACTTATCGGATCGATTGAAGGTGCGATATTTAACACGTCTATTGCAATGATTAAGGGTTCTGAGCTAACGCCATCATCATCGGTTACAGAAAGAGTAGCAAGGTGCATTTCTGATGTTGTGTAAACATGCTGTATACTAGAATACTGGCCAACGCTTTCCGATTGTATTTCAGGATGATTTTCAGCATCAGGTTTCCAAATATGAATGAGATTACTAATATCATTAGGCGAATCTTCGGCCCATCCACGAATCTCTATTTCTTCTCCTTCATTAACTGTGTACACACCTCTTGAATCAGGAGTAAGTCTTGTTCCAGAGAGCCATAGCTCAGCTCCAAGATTTGA